>Ga0209514_10003208_pt1 | contig 23844 bp, 12 predicted proteins | sample Subgrocontami58m_FD_187452 | JGI IMG/M metagenome (GOLD analysis project Ga0209514, IMG submission 187452) | Subsurface groundwater microbial communities from S. Glens Falls, New York, USA - GMW37 contaminated, 5.8 m (SPAdes) (version 3) | ecosystem: Environmental > Aquatic > Deep subsurface >...
TTTTTCTTACGGTAGCTTTCTTTATTTATCTGATTGCCTTCACGTGTTTGATCTGAATAGCTCTTGGCTTCCTTTTTCAATTCGGGTGGAACTATTAAGTCTTCAAGAGACTGTCCTCTAATTTCTTCGAGGAAATAACCGAACATCGCTGAAAATGATTCGTTGATAACAACAACTTTATCTTGATCGTCTAACAAAGCAATTGCAATCGGTGAGTTTTCGAACAATTGCTCAAATCTGTTCTTTTGAGAAATAATTTCTTCTTCAGCACGTTTGCGCTCGGTAATATCGCGAGCTGTTGCAATTACAACTTTCTTTCCGAAATATTCTCCGGAAGTTAAATTGACACTCTTCGGGAAGATTGTTCCATTTTCACGTAAGCCCCAAAATTCAAAACTTTGCGGCTCACCGTTAAATGCCTTTTTTACGGCTTCGGCAATCATTGGAATGTCATTCTTGCCGGGTGCTGATATTAACTCGGGAGTTTTCCCAATAAAATATTCCTTTGGATGACCGTAAAACTTTTCGGCTGTTTTGTTCACTTCAAGAAATACTCCATTTTCATCTTGAATATAAATAGCTTCAGTAAGACTATTAATGATTCCAAGATAAGTTTTGTGTGAAATTTTAAGCTCTTCTTCTGCCTGCTTGCGCTCGGTGATATCTTCAATAAAGCCTTCAAAGAAAAGCAATACACCATTAGTGTCACGCACCCCACGTGCATTTTCCGTAACCCAGATTATACTGCCGTCTTTGCGATAGGCCTGGTATACGAGACCAAGCACTACGCCCGTTTCTTTTAGAGCGCGGATTAGCGCCAAGCGCGTTGTGGGCTCAACGTAAAATTGCTGCGCAATGTTGGAAATGCTGGCGACCATATGCTCTTGCGTCTCATAACCAAAGATACGCACCATTGCCGGATTGACGCTCAGAAAAAGCCCCTCAGGCGTGCTCTGGTAGATGCCTTCAACGGCGTTCTCAAAGATACCGCGATAGTTTTCTTCCGCTTGATGTAGCGACTCCTCCGCCTGCTTGCGCTGGACTTCGCGCTCTATAAATTCAAGCGCAAATGAGATGTCCGTTGCTAATTCATCGAGCAATTTAATTTCATCTTCATCAAAGAAACCGACTTCGCTTGAATATAAATTGAAACATCCATTCGTTTTCCCAAAAACTTTTAACGGAAATGATGCCGATGATCTAAAGCTAAGTCTTTTGGCATCTTCTTTCCAAGGAATCATAGTGTCATCGTTTTCAATATCGTTTACAATAAAATGAGTCCCTGATTGTATTGTTCTTCCAGTAGGACCTTTGCTGTGTTTTTCACTGCTTAAATCGATATCTATTTTATCGAGGTAATCATTTATTAATCCGGCAGAAGCAACGGCTTCAACTTTTTGTGTTTGAGAATTAACCATTCCAAGCCAAGCCATCCGGAATTTGCCGTCGTCTACTGCTATTCTGCACGCTTCGATAAATAACTGTTCGCGTTCATGAATACGAACAATTGCCTGATTTATATTGCTGAGAACAATATAAATATGGTTTAGTCTTTTGATTTGCTCTTCCGCGCGCTTGCGCTCGGTGATATCGCGAGCTGTTGCAATTACAACTTTCTTCCCGAAATATTCTCCGGAAGTTAAATTGACACTCTTCGGGAAGATTGTTCCATTTTCACGTAAGCCCCAAAATTCAAAACTTTGCGGCTCACCGTTAAATGCCTTTTTTACTGCTTCGGCAATCATTGGAATGTCATTCTTGCCGGGTGCTGATATTAACTCGGGAGTTTTCCCAATAAAATATTCCTTTGGATGACCGTAAAACTTTTCGGCTGTTTTGTTCACTTCAAGAAATACTCCATTTTCATCTTGAATATAAATAGCTTCAGTAAGACTATTAATGATTCCAAGATAAGTTTTGTGTGAAATTTTAAGCTCTTCTTCTGCCTGCTTGCGCTCGGTGATGTCGCGGAATACACTCAGAACTAATGGATGGATGCCATTACTATTTAAAAATGCGTTAGTAACTGCAAACCATACTTCTTCCCCATTCCATAGTTTGAATTTTCTTTCGAGATAAGGAAGTAGTTTGTTGTTAGAATAATTCTCTATATATGACTTTAGAATTCGCTCTCTATCAGATTGCTCATAAACATCAGCTAGTGATTTTCCTTCAAGTTCTTCTCTCGACTTACCGGTAAAATCACAGAATGCTTGATTAACCATTACCATCAGGCCGTTTTCATCGGTTAGTCTCATACTATCCTTTGAATTGTCCCAGACTGAACGGAATAAGGTTTCGGACTTACACAGCGCTTCTTCCGCACGCTTATGCTCGGTGATGTCTGTATCTACTCCTCGATATCCAAGAAGGTTTCCCTTGTTATCTACAACCGGTGTCCCGCTTGTTTCCCAAATGACAATGTCACCATTCTTATTTACGTTTGGATTAACAAAGTTTCTAAAGGCTTCTTTCCTGGCAAAAGTCTCGAAAGCCGCTTGCTTCAACTCTTCCCTTATATCCGGAGAAAATAAGTCGTAAAAATGCTTCTTCCCAACAATCTCTTCTGGCTTAAAGCCTAATATTCTTTCCACGACAGGGCTTGCATAGGTGTATAACCCATCAGCATCGACTTCCCAGATCCATTCACCAGCATTTTCGGCTACCTGCTTAAAACGCTCCTCGCTCTTCAGCAGCGCCTCTTCAGCACGCTTGCGCTCGGTGATGTCTTTGAAAACGACCACCGCACCAATCAACTTGTCTTGCTCTTGAATCGGTGTGCTCACATACTCAACTGGGAAGCTTGTGCCATCTTTTCTCCAAAAGACCTCGTCCGTAATGCAATGCTCCAGACCGTCCCTGAATGCTGCATAGATAGGACATTCTTCTCGAGGATAGGGGGTTCCGTCAGGCTTCGAGTGGTGCAAAATCTCGTGCATGGGTTGGCGAAGGAGTTCTTCCGTTGTGTAGCCAGTCATTGCCGCCGCGGCTGGATTAACGAATGTAGCCTTCCCTGATACGTCGACTCCGTACACCCCTTCTCCCAATGAATCCAGGATGAGTGTGTTTTGATAGCTCAGTTTGTGAATCGCTTCTTCCGCCCGCTTTCGCTCGGTGATGTCTAACAACGACACAACTATGCGGGCTTCTTCTTCTTCTTCTTCTTCTGCAAGAAACATTCTTGCAGTATTAAACTGAAGAAGAAGTTCATCGCTATGAGTAAGATCGGTTTTCATAATTTCGCTCCGATTATGTTTCCTTTGGGTAGTTGTCCGTAGTGTTGTTTGAAATTTTTCAGCAGCTCTTTTTCTAATTTAATGTGGTCGGTAGTAACGTAATAATGGATGCATACATTGTCATTACGAAGGAATCCTGCAATGCGTTTATTCTTTAACACTGTCCCGGTATAATTTGAAGTGCGTCTGCGGAGATTCTTCGAGGAGCCAATGTAGATAACATGACTGCTGCATTGGGGATAAGGGATCTTCGATGATAGACGTAACTCATAGACTCCAGGTTCAGCCGGGATTCGATTAATCCCTCTGCCTACGGCGGATTGTCGGGACGAAATCATTGCAATGGACTTACTGAATGAAATACCTTTTGGATAGTAGCAGGCACACTGTTCTCTGAAGTTAGGAATGGACAGCAGTTTTCTGCATTCACAGATAGTTCGCACAGAGAGATGGATGTCGTATTGATCACGGAGAACAGTCTGAATGTCCTTATCGGTGAGCGCTTCATCGGATTCATCAATGACACCCTTTATAACAGTTGCAAAGGATCTTCTGCTGGAACTGAAGAGTCTTCTCAGGTTCACAATCCTTCCACCCTGCGTTTGGAGTGGTAAGACAGATACCAACCTTGAGAGTCTCGATTCATCAAGTTTGGGAAACGGAAACAGTGAAAGGAATTGCTTAGACGTTAATGGCTTGATATCTAAATCTTTTCCACTCTCCCAAAACTTCTTCTGAAACTTGAGAATTCCACGGACAATATGTTCCGAGAATTCATTTCTCGTATTAATCATTTTAACTACAATCCCGTTTGCGGGATTATTCGTTGCATTGATCGGATATCGTTTCAACAGCCGTTCGTCTGCTATCTCTACGCCATAGGCGTCCGCCTGAGGCGGACCTTTGGCGGACAATTTCAAGTCACCATTTATCGGAACGACCTTCGCATAAAAAGAGACGCGTTTTCCTTTGTGATACTCTGCCCCATTGATCTTCCGTTCGATGAACTTTATGTATTTCACCAAACTCATTTTGAGTATTTTCGACAAAGTTATTTTTGCAATCGTCGAACCATGCAAAGGAGATGAGTTTTTTCTCAGGGGGTGAGATAATAACATGGTAATTATCATTCTTTATTTGTGTTTCTATCTTGAATTAGGTTTTTTTTCATAATACGTATCTCCGCTGCATCTCTGGTTACAATTTTACTGCGCAACTGCTCAGTGATCTTTTCGGCAAGTCCTTCTTCTGTATAACCAAGCAATGGCGCATACTTTTGTACAATATCATCGAACGCCTTGTTGTGCTTGAGGAGATTAAGTGATTCTGTAAGCACAAGAACACCTTCGGGAACGAATTTAAAAATATTTTCAATCACGGCTTTGTGATGTTCTTCTTTTCTATGAAGTTCCTCCTCAGCAAGTTTACGCTCGGTAATGTCTTTTGCTATCCCCTCAACGGCATTCACTTTACCATTATCATCGCGCAGAGGAAGCTCAGTAACCTCTAACCAGCGGATGGATCCATCTTTGTGGTAAACCTCTACTTCGTACGGAGTCTGCTGTTGTCCTTTAATACTCAATTCGGTATGCCTTACAGCTTCTTTATTGATAGAGTTGTCCGTCTGATACTTGGTGTGGTGAGTTAAGAATTCTTGTTCAGAATAGCCAAGCATCTCTGTAACGGAAGGACTCACGTAGGAAAACACTCCATCTGTATCGTGCCGGTAAAAGAAATATTCTTTGCCAAGGTTTTCCACCAGGCGACGATGTTTCTCCTCGCTCTTCACAAGCGCTTCTTCTGCACGTTTGCGTTCGGTTATATCGCGCCAGATAACATGAAAAATTTCTTCACCATGAAGTGCGATTGGCGTTAACATTACTTCAACAAAAAAATTAGTGCCGTCTTTTTTTGTATGAACCCATTCGAAACGGTGATAGCCATTTTGCTTAGCGGTCGAAATCATTTCGACAGCTTTTTCTGAAGATAATTTACCATCCGGTTGGAATTCGGGAGATAAATCCCATGGAGTTTTGTTCCCAATTTCATCTTTTGATTTAAGCTGAAGAATTGAAAGTGCTGCGGGATTGCAATTGAAAAAATATTTTTGATTAAGAAGCAGAATAGGATCGGTGGATTCTTCAAATAAACGGCGGAATCCTTCTTCGCTTTCTTGCAGTGCTTCTTCCGCACGTTTGCGCTGGGCTTCGCGCTCTATAAATTCGAGTGCAAATGAGATATCCATTGCCAGTTCATCGAGCAATTTAATTTCATCTTTATCAAAGAAACCGACTTCGCTTGAATACATATTGAACACGCCGCTCACCTTTCCGAATACTTTTATAGGGAATGATGCCGATGATCTATATCCAAGCTTCAGTGCATCTTCACGCCATGGAATCATGCTTTCATCATGTTCAATGTTATTTGAAATAAAATGACTTCCGGAAATAATAGTTCTTCCGGTTGGACCTTGGCTTCGTTTCTCATCATTCAAATCAATATTGATCTTAGCCAAATAGTCACTTGTGAATCCAGCGGATGCAACTACTTCAACTTTCTTTGAATCAGTATTTACCATACCAATCCATGCCATTAAGAATTTACCGTCTTCAATTGCAACCCGGCAAATATCATTGAATAAACGATTGATATCATGAACACGAACAATTGCCTTGTTGATGTTGCTAAGGACAGCATAAATGCGGTTTATTTTTTTTATCCGATTTTCCGCCTGCTTGCGCTCGGTGATGTTGTCAAATACGGCAATAAAATATTCTTTTCCAGGACTGTATACTGCAATAGATAACCAAATCCCCAAAGATTCTAAATATATCTCGAACCTTTCCGGCTTACCTGTCAAAGCCACTCTCCCATAGATCTCGAACAACTCAGGATTTGACTCCTTAATGCCCGGAATTACCTCACTGACCTTTTTCCCGACAACGTTTTTCAGTCCTGTTAATTTTTCGAATGCGTTGTTAACATCAATATAGATGAAGTCTGCTGGGTTATCGTGATCATAAAGTATTTTACAATAAGCAAATCCTTCGAGCATATTCTCAAATAAAGAGTGATAACGTTTTTCGCTCTCATGCAGTGCTTCTTCTGCACGCTTGCGCTCGGTAATATCATGTATAATAACTTGCACAGATGGTTTACCATTGAATGTTGTAGGAGTCCCGATGGTTTCCACATAGATTGTACAGCCGTCCATTTTTATGAATCGTTCCTCAAGCCATTGTGAAGATTTACCGCTCTTTAATATTTCTAAAATACGTTTACCAATAGATTCTTTTTCATCGGGATGAACAAATTCAATTGCCGGTTTACCAAGAAGATCGTTTTGGCTTGATGCACCAACCAACTTAACTGCCGCTGGATTAACAAAAACAATTTTTCCTTCACAGTGGATGACGATTGCATCCGGTGAAACATCAACAACCGATCTGTAATGCTCTTCAGATTCGCGTATACCATCTTCCAGTTTCTGCTTTTCCATCCACTGCTTTGCTTCTTCCTGCGCTCTAATCTTCAACCGGTTGCTGCGGTAGATTAGTGAAGATCCTCCGATAAGTGTTAGAGTGATTATTCCAATAAGGATAAATGTCATATACATATTTCTATTGATGAACCCGGAGACTTCTTCATAAGAAATGCAGATGACAATTTTCCATGAAATATTTTTGAATTCGATAGAAGAAAAGCTTGCTAATTCCTTTGGCTTTTCTTTAAGAGCATATTCGGTTGTTCCTTGCCTTTCGTTAAGTATTGTTTCGACATGCTCGAATGTGACGTGACATTTAAGACAAGTTTTATCTTGCAAGCGGATATTTATCAAAGCCATTTCCGGATGTTCGGAATGGAAGAGTACCGTTCCGTTTCTATCCAATATATATGCATGTTCCTTATGAGCATAAGCACTCACAAACGGAAGGAAATGAGAAACAACTTCCTCTAAATCTATGGTGGAAGTAACAATGCCAACAAACTTAAGCGTAGGTTTCTGATCACGTGTATTCTTTACCTCTTTATAAATAGGTGTAGCAATAAGAAAACGAAAGTAAGGAAGTGATGTGGTTGTATCATCTGTTTTTCGTATGAGTGACGAAACGAATTGTTTTCCTTTGTTTTCTTTTTTTGTTGCCCACTGAAAGAAATCTAATTGTTTGTAATTACGTCCGTTTGCCTCTTTAGTTGTTGAGTAGATGATTGTCCCTTTTTCATCATAAACACTAACCGCTTTGACGTGATCTTTCTTTACGTAATCAAAGAACGTTTGTATATCTGCTGTCATTTTTTTCATATCACGATTTTGAAGCGACGGAAAAGATGAGAGTATATTTACTCCTTGAGCTCTATCGTGCAAGTGCGATTCAATCTCTCTGGCAAGCTGGCGTGAAGCAACAAGCTGTTCAGCTTGGAACCGCTGGACAACCTCTTTCTCGCTTGTTGAATGAAGATAGAATAAAAGAATTACTGTTATTATAAATATAACAGCAGCGGCAATAAAGATAAGTTTTGATTTCATGGCACTTCTCAAATTGTGTTTAGTCCGTAAATAAGTATATAAGCATTTAGTCCTGTCTTATTATTCTTTCATAGACAGCATGTGTAGAGTAATCCTGTAAGTTGAAAAATCTCTAAATCAATTTATTAGAATTTTTTTCTCAGCTATAAGATGCTCGACAATTTTTTATATATGCTTGCTTCAATCTAACACAAATTTGAGAGGTCGGATTTTCTTTAGTAGATATTCCCCAAGGATGCGCAATATTTAGATCTAGAATTCTCATAACGGACCGGTTTGAAACTGATTCTATCCAACCACTTTTATAAAACTCACTTGCTGAAAACTAATACAATTGTAATCAAAATATAAATTAAAAAAATAAATAACTTAGTTACCTTACGTAGAAGCTTTATCTCTGTGTAGCTCTGTGACTTCTCGGAGGCACTCTGTGTAATAAAAACCAACAAATAATACAGAGAAACACTGAACATGCACAGAGAACCACAGAGAAAATATCCTTACTTCAATTCTTGCGTAAGGTGACTTACTTAATTCACACAAACGGTTAACTCAATTTCTTTCCATTCTACTTCTCAAATACTATATTGCCGCCATCATAATTTAGAACTGATCTCCATTATAATTCGGTTCATTTTATTTATTCCAAAAAATTTTTAGGTAAAAAATGTCCGTTTCAAAACGAATAAATAAAATTGGTGTATCGCCAACAATGAAAATTGCCGCAGAAGCAAAACAGATGCAGGCGCGCGGTGAAAGCGTAATTGATCTTTCTGTTGGCGAGCCCGATTTTCCTACTCCGCTGAATATTAAAGAAGCTGCCAAACGCGCTATTGATGATAATCAAACTCATTACACGCTTAACAATGGAACTATAGAACTGCGAACTGCTATTTCTCAAAAATTGAAGAGAGATAACGGATTAGATTATTCACCGAATGATATTATTGTTTCTACCGGTGCAAAACAAAGTCTTTATAATGCAGTTCAATCATTAGTGAATGATAATGATGAGGTTATAATTCCCGCACCGTATTATGTATCATATCCTGAGATGGTTGCATTGGCACAGGGACAATCATTAATTATTTCTACAACTGAAGAGATAGAATTCAAATTAACTCCGGAACAGTTGGAAAAAGCGATTACTCCAAAGACAAAAGTTCTGATACTTTCTTATCCTACTAACCCCACCGGCTCATGTTATACTAAAAAAGAGTTGGAGGCAATTGCAGAAATTGTTGAAAGAAATAATCTCTATGTCATTTGCGATGATATTTATGAGAACATAATTTATGACGACAACAAATTTGTGTGCTTCGCTTCACTAAATGAAAATATTAAAAATAGAACAGTGGTTGTAAATGGTTTTTCAAAATCTTATGCAATGACAGGCTGGCGGCTTGGATATGCTGCGGGAGCTGAAAATATCATAAAAGCAATGAACAAAATTCAAAGCCACAGCACATCGAACGCATCTTCAATTTCTCAGGCTGCAGCTCTTGAAGCATTGAACGGCCCGCAAGAGTCTATTTATATTATGAAAAAAGAATATGAGAGAAGAAGAAATTTTATTTTTGAACAGATTACTTCCATCAAAGGTATTACATGTTTCAAACCGAAGGGAGCTTTTTATCTCTTCCCAAACTTCAAATACTACTTTGGAAAATCAACATCGGTATCTAAAATTGAACATTCATTTGATCTTGCAATGTATCTGCTTTACGAAGCAAAAGTTGCAACTGTTCCGGGCAGTGCTTTTGGTGCTGAAGGTTATTTAAGAATTTCTTATTCAACATCAATGGATAATTTGAAAAAAGCTGTTGTGAGGATTAAAGAAGCGCTGGCAAAACTTGTATAAAATGAGTGTCAATCTCAAAAGTAAGAAGTCAGAAATCAGAATGCAGAATGTAGAGTGTAGAATTCAGAGATAAGAAGTAAGTAGTATGAAGTAAGTAGTAAGTAGTGAATCACCAAGAAACAAGTAACAAGTGACAAGTAACAAGAAATAAGAAATCGTAATTCGTAAATCAACAATCGTAAACCTGTCCTGAGCCGTAGCTCTGAGCGAAGTCGAAGAGGCGGCGAAGGATCACAATTCATCCATCATCCATCACACCTTTCGCTTCCCGGCCCTTGCATGGTTTGCTATGGCGGATAATCAGCCATAAACCGGTTGATTATCAGCGACATAATAACTAATTTCATGCGGTTAAAAAGGGATTCAGTTATGATCGAAAGAAAAATAAAAGCTCCACTCAAAGATGCATTAACCGATAGCCCGGTAGTACTATTACATGGTGCACGCCAAACAGGGAAGAGTACTTTGATTCAGAGCTTAATTGAAAAAGAATACGATGCTGAATACATAACCTTGGATGATTCAAGATTTCTTTCTGCTGCTATTAGTAATCCAGGTGGATTCTTAGAATCTTTTGATAGTAATCTTGCTATTGATGAAGTACAGCGTGCACCCGGTTTATTACCTGAAATAAAAAAGATAGTTGATAAGAATCGTATACCGGGTAAATTTATCCTGACTGGTTCGGCAAATGTTTTGTTAGTTCCAAAAGTAGCAGAATCATTAGCCGGAAGAGTGGAAATACTAAATCTATTTCCCTTTTCACAAAATGAATTGAATCGAAGTGAATTTAATTTAGTTGATATTTTATTTGACGAAAAAATTAAGCTGCCCGGTAAATCTAATAAATCGAAAGTATTGATAGATAGAATCATACTTGGCGGCTATCCGGAAGTTCAAACGAGAAAAACAACTGAAAGAAGAAATGCCTGGTTTAATTCATACATTACTTCTATTCTTCAAAGAGATGTTAGAGAGCTTTCAAACATTGAAGGAATAACTCAATTACCAAGATTACTAAGTCTTTTCGCTGCAAGAGTCGGTTCATTATTAAACTTTGCGGAATTTTCCAGATCATCAGCCATAGCTCAAACAACTTTGAAAAGATATATCGCATTACTTCAATCGGCATTTTTAATTTATTTACTGCCTGCGTACTCAGGTAATCTTTCAAAAAGATTGATCAGAACACCTAAAACTTATCTATATGATACCGGATTGTTAAGCTATTTGATCTCTGCCGATGAAAATAGATTTACTAATGATCCATCACTTTGGGGTGCCGTAGTAGAAAATTTTGTTTTGATGGAATTGTTAAAACAAATATCATGGTGTAATAAACCGTTACATATTTATTATTTTCGAACCTCCTCCGGGCAAGAGGTAGATTTTGTTGTTGAAAGGAATGACGGCTATTTAATCGGGATTGAAGTTAAAGCAACTCATTCTCCGCGTGCAGAAATGTTTAACGGTCTTAAATATCTTGCCTCAGAAATGGGTAAGAAGTTTGTTAGAGGTTATCTTCTTTACAACGGTCAGGAAATTGTTCCTTTTGATAAAAACTTAATAGCTGTTCCAATTAATTCTATGTGGATGTAACTGTAATCAGCTATCAGCACTCAGCGTTCAAAAACCTGTCCTGAGCCGTAGCTCTGAGCGAAGTCGAAGAGGCAGCGAAGGATCAGAAATCGGAAATAAGAAGTAAGTAGTATGAAGTAAGAAGTATGAAGTACGAAATCAGCAATCAACAATCGTAAATCGTAATTCAACAATCGTAAACCTGTCCTGAGCACCAGCGAAGGATCAAAAATTAGAAGTAAGTAGTGAATCACCAAGAAACAAGTAATGAGTGACAAGTAACAAGAGATCGGAAATAAGAAGTAAGTAGTAAGAAGTAAGTAGTGAATCACCAAGAAATAAGTAACAAAGTGACAAGTAACAAGAATCCAGTATCCAGTATCCAGCATCTAGCATCCATCACCCATCATCTCAAATACCTGTTTTATTTTACTTCATATTTTGACTAAATTTAATTTGCCGAATCATTGAAAAGGTTAATAATGGAAAATAAAATATTAAATAATAAATTTGAATCGCTGCCATTAGAAGCACAGAAACAAGTTTTTGCGTTTATAGATTTTCTGCAAAACAAGTATTTCTCCACAAGTAAAGAGAAACGCTTAAAAGCATTAAAGTTGTCAAACGAAAAATTCATTGGGATTTGGAAAGACAGAATAGAATTTGACGATAACTCAGGATGGTTAAAAAATCTAAGAAAGAAAGAATGGAAATAAACCGGTGAACGATTTTCTTCATTTGTTATAACTACTGTCCCGTTAAAAGTCGAATAAAAATGAATAAAACATTTTCAAGAATTCTCGAACTGTTAGAAATTAATCAAGTAAAAATTTCATCTCATGGTTATGATGAATTAGCAGAAGATGGTATATTAGTAAAAGACGTACTGGCAAATATTAAAGAGGCTAAAATATTAGAAGATTACCCGGATTATCCAAAAGGTCCTTGTGTACTTGTGTTGCAAAAAGATCTTAAAGGCGAACCTATTCATGTAATTTGGGGATTATCTAAAAACACAAATTTCCCTGCTGTTTTAGTTACAGCATATAGACCGGATCCACAATATTGGTCGGATGATTTAACTAGGAGGAAGAAATGACGAAAAGGAAGAATACAAAAATTGTTAAGGAAGGAAATTATTTGGCGGAGGTTGATATTGAATTAATTGATTCCAGCGATAGCTTCGCTCCTTTTCTATCTCTGGAAGATGCCCAAAAGTTGGATGAAGTTAGAGAAGCGCTTAGACTCGGAGATATTGAAACTGCAGCTAAGAAAGCCAAAGTTTTTATTCTAAAACCTATTGCTGTTTAAGAAATCAGAATGCAGAGTGTAGAAATCAACAATCGTAAATCGTAATTCGTAAATCAGCAATCGTAAACCTGTCCCGAGCCGTAGCTCTGAGCGAAGTCGAAGAGGCGGCGAAGGATCAGAAATAAGGAATCAGAATTCAGAATTCAGAAATCAGAAGTAAGTATCCAGCATCAAGTATCAAGTATCCATCACCCATTCTCCATTCGCAATTCTCAATTCTCAATTGCTTTCCTTCCTTCCTTCAACCATTTGATGTTTTTGATAATTTAGTTAACATTACATAAGTGGTTTTTAACTTTGCTATCGAACGCAGATGAAAAAAATTTATTTAGATGTTTGTACTCTTTGCAGACCGTACGATGACCAAAGCTTGTTAAGGATTCGCTTAGAAACGGATTCATTTTTTTTGATACTTAAAGCTGTTACTGATGAAAAATACCAAATGATTACCTCGCCTATTCATTTTAGAGAGATTGCAGATATTAATGAACAATCGGAAAAACTTCAGTTAATAAATCTATTGGAAAATTTTGGAAGCATTATTAAATATGATCTACTCTTTGCAAAAATGAGAAGTAAAGAATTGATTAATAAAGGATTGGGAGTCGCAGACGCAATACATATTGCATTTGCAGAACAAGCAGCCGATTCTTTTATTACTTGTGACGATAAACTGCTAAAGAAATCAACTAAAATTAAACTGAATACTAATGTTCTCAATCCGGTTCAATTTTGCTTAAACGAGGGATTAATTATATGAACGGGAAAAAAATACTAAACGAAGAAAAACTAATTAAAAGGGCGATCAATTTATTGAATGCTAAATTTGGTCCTGTTGAAACCAGTCGTTTTTTATCTATTACTTTTAATAAACGTGTCGAATCTGTTAAACGGCATAGAATCTGGCAATCCAAATTAGACAAAGAAAAATTTATTAAAGAAATTTTTTCCTGAACAACTTCTTCTCAGCGATTAGCTAGAAGCTAGAAGTAAGAAGTGAAAAGCAAGAAGTGAGAAGTATGAAGTACGAAGTGAGAAGTCAGAAATCGTAAATCTGCAATCGTAAATCGTAAATCACAATTCAACCATCATCCATCATCCATCATCCATCACCCATTCTCCATTCTAAACCTGTCGGGAGTGTAAATAATTAACATTGACAAAGTAGACACAAGTGTTTATACTTCCATAGAGATTTGCAAAAGGTTCTTCGTTATTTCACAATAAGGAGACCAAAAATCCAGCAGCTAAAATCGTAATGAACTTTTCGGATAATATCACTAGTTAGGGAGTTTTTAGTATAAAAGAAGTTCATAGTTTACTAAAAGATCGAGAGAATAAAGAAGTATTGCTGCCTCGGTCGGTTGTTTACAAGCATCTTAAAGATTCTAATCATAATGAATCGTATCAATATATAGAAGATCTAAAGGCACAATTTAATTCACCGGAAAGTATTGTACAAAGTAAGTATAGAAAAAACACAAAAGTTTATAATATTCGGTTAATAAATAAGAACCATAAATATCTTATTGTTGTTGTAAGGTACAGTTCATTTTTTAGTAAACTGATTGATAAGAAAAATATTATCGTAACATTTTACCCAGATGATAAACCCAAGGAAGGGGTTGAGTTATGGCACAAATGAATGAAATAAAAATAGAAATTGATAAAGAATTAGACTTATTAACAGCTTATATAAAAGAAGTTAATAATCCATTAGATGTTATCTCAGGTCCATTTGATGGTCATATGTTGTTTTTTGTTGATTCACAAACAAAAGAATTAGCACGTATTGAGATTTATGATTTTAAAATAATCCGAAGAATATTAGTAAGACAATTTATATTCCTGATAACAAAAGAGACCATCAAAAATTGGCTTTCTACAATTGCAGATTCTTTTAAGGCAAATCATCCCATACACGAGAAAAGTTTTGCACATTAAATAAGCAGTTACAAAATGCCGTAGAATTCAGAAACCTGTCCTGAGCCGTAGCTCTGAGCTGGTCGAAGAGGCAGCGAAGGATCAGAATTCAGTGGTCGGTTGTCAGTGGTCGGTGGTCAGTTAGCAGTCGGCAGTGTGCAGTCAGAAATCGTAAACCTGTCCTGAGCCGTAGCTCTGAGCTAGAAGTAAGAAGCTAGAAGTGAGAAGTAAGAAGCTAGAAGTAAGAAGTGAAAAGCAAGAAGTGAGAAGTATGAAGGTAGAAATTTACAATTCGGAAATAAGAAGTAAGTAGTAAGAAGTGAATCACCAAGAACCCAGAACCAATCAGAAATCAGAAATAAGGAGTAAGAAGTAAGCCGCCAATAATCAATCGCTAATCAATTCTCCATCATCCATCATCCATCAACCATCATACATCTTCCATCTTCCATCTTCCATCAACCATCTTCTCTGGCATTGCAATTGCACATAGAAAGCGTCTTAAATATTTTGTTAAACGGGAACAGGCAAGAGTAAGTATTTAAATCGCTTAATTCTTTCCTAATTGCAGAAAACAATTTTCGGAATCGTTCGGAGTGAATAATCTAGTGCGAATAATTCTACATTGCTACGAATATTTTACATGTCAGTCAGCAGTTGGCAGTCAGCAGTTGGCGGTCGGCAGTCGGCGGAAATCAAAAATCGTAAATCGTAAACCTGTCCTGAGCGTTAGCGAAGGATCGTAAATCAGAATGCAGAAATCAGTACTCAGAAATCAGAAGACAGAAATCAGAATTCAGCTAATTACTGTTTTCTACTTAATACTTCTTTCTTATTTCTTACTTATTACTATATACTGTTTTTTAAAGTTGACTAGAATATTATGAAGACCTATTTTGAATATAGACAGAAATCAGTTATCAGTTATCAGTTATCAGTTATCAGTTATCAGCAAATTACTGCACACTGCCGACTGCCGACTGCACACTGCCAACTGCACACTGCCAACTGCACACTGTTTTTTTTATGTTGACAATTAACATTTTGATTTCTATATTAAAGTCAAATTATACATCAATTCACATAACTATATAAAATTATTGAACTTAACTTTTAATTATTTTCGTCTAACAAGTAACATTAAAACTAATTTGTTAAACCAAACAGAGGAGGCAATGCATGTATTTATTCTTTCCTACTTAAGAACGGCTTACCAAAAAATTTGTGTGTGTAATTTATCTTTACTTAATTCTATATTTATCATTAAATCTTTTTCAACCAATTAGGGAGAAAAAAATGAATCTTAAGAAACTCTTTTTTATGCTGACGTTTGTTGTTTTATTAGGTACAACGGCGTTTGCACAACCTTATGCTACTGTTTATGTGGATGTTACAAACGGTGGTATTGGTCTTCCGTACAATGGAACGACCCCAGCACTTGCCTTTGCTAGAATTGGCGACGGCTTATCTGCACTTGCAGCTAATGGTACGCTGGTTATTTATGGTGGCTCTTATAACGGTGTTCTTAACAATGGCGCTGCCGTTGACATAAACACTGGTACTTATCCATTACTAGTTGCAAACTCAAGCTTAACGATAGAGCTACGACCTCTACCTAGCCCATTCACAACAAATGTAAACCTTACTGCCGGTGCTATTACTTTTAATGTTGTTGGCGGTACGTTAAATATTGTAAGCACCAACGGTGCTTATTTAAGCCAGGCTAGTAATGCAGTTACATTAACCGCAGGCAATATTAATCTTGATGCGGCTACAAGCTGGAGATTTACTAATGCTGGTACAACAACAATTAATTTTGTTGGAGGCGCTGCTTTTACAAATGCCGCCCCACAAAAAAATGTTGATGTTAGTTTAAGTTATACTGGTACAGGTACTTTTAATGCAGGTCAAGAATCTAATTATGGTTCATATGGTGCTGGAACAATTACTGTTAATAAAGCATCTGGTACAGTTACATTTCCCAATGCAATAACCGCTGTTGCCGGCATTACAGTTCAAACTGGTGCCAGCGCTGTTTTTAGTGGAGCCGTTACAATGGGATTGTTTGATGTTACAAATTCAAGCACTGGGACAGTTACTTTTAGCAGTACTGTTGGTTTTAATTATGCAGATGCTGTTGGAGCCCATACAGACTTAGGTCAGGTTAGTAATACTGCTGGTGGAAGTGTAGTATTTAATAGCGCTGTAACATGGTCTGCATCAGCAGATATAACCGGTGCAAGAGATTTTGAAACCGCTACTTTTCCTACAATTAGCAATGGAGCTGCCGGTTCAATCTTATTTAATTCAACAATAACATTTTCTCCTGATCCTACTACAGGATTCTTTCTTATAACAATGAGAGCTATTAATAACTCGGGAACATTGACTCTCGGGACAATGACAGCAAACACTTCATCTGCTACAACTTGGGTAGCCTTAAATGTAATTAATTCAACTGCAGGTGGAACTCTTAATCTTTCCGGCGGAACTCTCCGTGGAACTTTAACAAATGGAAATGCAACCGCTAAAACTAATGTTAACGGAGCGTTAACGCTTCGCGCCGTTTTAACTAATTCAGGTACAGGTACAGGTGGAGTTACACTAAATGCTGATGTAACAATGCCTGTTGCATTAGTTAATGTTACTACTGGTGGCACTATTAGTGGTACTGGAAAAATTATCTGTTCAAATACTGCCGGAACTACATCTTTTAACGGTGGTACATTAGGCAATATTGATGTTACAGGTCTTGCCGGAACAGTTGATTTCATAACCGGTGCATTTATAGCTTCTACTTTAAATATATCAAATGGTACTGCTCTTTTTACCCAAAGCGGTACTATTACCAATCTTAATTTAAGCGGACCGGATGCTACATCGTTAGCTACGGTTGCTACAACAAGGATTCTAACTGTTAATAATTTCACACAATCGGGTGGTACTTTTACTTTAACTGCTGGTACAACAACCACATTAGATGTGAAAGTTGATTTCAATAGATCAGGTGGAATTTTTACAGCCCCTGCTGTTTCATTAGTTAGTTTTACAGGTTCTGGTGCTCAATCAGTTAACCCGGGTTCTTTATTCCAAACCAATCAATTACAATTTAATAACATTGGCGGTATAATTACTGTTGGTAATTCTTTAAGAGCTACAGGTAATGTTACTATTTTTACTTTAACAAATGTTTCATTAGGTACTCTTAACGTTATCCTAAATGGTGCTAATAACAAAATGCTAAATAATGGCACTTATACTTCTACCGGTAACGGCGGTATTATAATGGGTGGTGTAACCACTGTAGTTGGTGGTCTAGCCGGTGCTGGTTATACAGTGGATGGTACAGGTGCTTTTTCTAATCTTACTGTTGACGTAGGAGATGTTTTAGCTGTAGCTATAGGACCAACTATAGCAAGTACAGTTTTAGCTGCTGGTGTGAATACAGTTACCATGAGCGCCGATATAACAGCCCTATTAGCAGTAGGCGATTATATTACTATTTCTGGGCGTCCTGCTTTAAACGGTACTTATGTGATTCAATCTGTTGGAGTTCCTGGCGTTACTGCTTTTAGAATTATAAGTGCTGCTGCTACAGATGCTGGTGCTGGTGGTGGAGTACAAGTATATAATGCAGCTAAAGTTACAGCCCCGGTAACCGGTGTTAGATGGAATGGTATTCTAACATTAAAAACCGGTGCTTTAGTTGTAACAACAGCTGTTGATTTTGGTCCAACCGGATCTACTGCTAGCATCGTAAGATATCCGGAAACCACACCTGGTATTTTTGCTATTTCTACATCAACATTTAATGCTGGTAATATTTCGTATGATCTTACTTATACAGGTGCAATAACTGCTGCTAGAGTTGTTGGCGGCGAGTTGACTTCTACTCCTGCAAATGTTAGAACCTGGACGGTTCAAACTACAGGTGCTTTTACAAATGATTTACCGGCTGGTGCCGATGTAACATTTGGCGGTACGCTTTATGTTGAAGATGGCGCTACCGTAAACCTGCCAACAGGCGGTGCTACTCAATTTGTTTTAAGTGGTAATAGTAAAACACATACAATTCGTGGTACAATTAGTTTTGCACAAGCTGGAGATGTATTGAGCGTTACAGGAACCGGAGTTACACTCAATGGTTCTACTACTGTAGCTCATGCTGCTACGATTGGCAGCTTTACCACAAGTTCTACAAATTTAACTATTGCAAATGTTCAATCATTTGCCGGTACTTTTGCTACAACAGGCTCGGCAGTTGTAAACTTAGGCATGGGTGGTTCTACACTTGCAATAGCAGACCAACGTATTCTTGGTGCAGTAACTTTCGGCGGCTCAAGCGTAACTCTTACTTCTAATATTGATGCTCGTGCCGGTGTAGGACTTGCTGCTGGGTCTTTGAATTTTGGTAATTTTAATCTAAATATAACCACTGCAGGTAACTTTACTCAAACTGCAGGCAGCAGCTTTACTGCTGGCACTGGTTATTTGGTTATGAACCTTGCTGCTGCTAACTTTACATTAACATCAGCACTTCCAAATTTAAGAATACTTGCAAGTACTACTAATGCTGCTGCTACTGGTTCTGTTAGCAGTATCCTAGAGCTTGGTTCAACAACGACAACTTCTCCACTACTAACTTTAGGTGGTAATAACTTAACAGTTTCAGGCGCTACAATTAATATGATTTCAGGTGGTGCTCTTGCTAATCCAATTACTTCATTAGGGGCTACAAACCCGGTACAGATAAATATCGCTGCTGGACATCCTTTACTTGCTTCAGGTGATGGACAATATGTACAAATTGCAGGTAATGCTACTATCCCAGCTGGCAATTATCCGTATACAAGAACAAGTGCAACTCAGATTACAGTACCATTTGATAATACTGGTGCAGGTGTCTCAATACTTGGTACAATCACTCCTTTGGTTACAATTCTTTCAGATAATAACGCTGCAACAAATGGCGGTGATTTAATTAGTACAGGAACGATACTTACATTAAATGGTGCAGATGCTGTTGTTGAAGAATGGACAGAGAATTCCACAGTTGGATTAACATTGGCTAGCCTTCCTGTAGCTACTGCAAGAACATTTGTAGTTCTTGACGGTTTAACCCAAACTGCAGGTGACATTAATCTTGGAATTCATTCAATTAGATTACAGGGTGAAAATACAGCACCATTGGCTTATGCACAAACTGCCGGAAATATTTATGCAACAACCGGCTGGTTAGATTTTGCATTTACCAATGCTGCATCATTTACACATCAAGCAGTTCAAATCGATAGATTAAAAATTTCGGCTGCTGCTACAAACCAAACTATAACAACACAGGTTACAATTAATAAAAACTTATGGTTATTTAACGGTGCCTATGATAATGGAACTGGCGCAACATCTTTAGCTTTAGCTTTAGCAGATGGCGTATTGATAAATAGAGTAGCTAATAACAGTACTCTTACAAGAGTTCCTTCTTTTGGTACTAATGTAGATGTTACTTACTCAGGCGCTGCAGGCGGTGGTGGTTCTCTTACAGGTAATGAATTACCGGGAAATACAACTAACTTGCGTAACTTAACGCTTGCAGTAGGTGCTGGTAATCTTATAGTACTAAATGCGAATAGCACAGTAAATAATTTATTTAAACTTACAAGCGGTAACTTTAGCAATGGCACAGTTGCATTAACAGTAGCTCCTGGAAAGACCATTGAAATGAACGGCGGTGCTTTCACTAATGCGCCAACAGTTACAAATTACAATTTAACATATACAGCTACCGCAGCACCTACAACTGTTAATGAATTCCAGAACGCTACAGGTATTAGCGTTGATGCTTTAACAGTTAATGGTGCAGCAATTACTGTTACTCTCCATGCAGCCAGAACAGTTAAAGATTTCAATTTAACAGCAGGTACATTTGCTAATGGCGGATTCGCCCTTACAGTTACCGGCAACATGAATGCTGCCGCAGGTACTTATGGCGGTTTAGGTGCTCTAATAATGAACGGAACTGCAGCACAAACAATTACTGTTCCCGCAGCTGGATTAACATTAGCTGGTGGTTTAACATTAAATAATGCTTTAGGTGTTACATTAGCCGGCGGTAACTTAACAATGGGTGCTGCTCAGGTGGTAACATTTACAAGCGGTAACTTTACTACCGGTGCAAATATACTTGTTCTAAGTCAGACTGCTGCCGGTCAGGGTTTTACCAGAACATCCGGACACGTTGTAGGTAATGTTCGCCATGCAATTTTTGCAGGAGCAGGCACACCTACAAACGCTAATCCAAACGGTCGTTTTGAGTTCCCTGTTGGTACAGCAACAAAATATCGTCCATTTGCAATTACTTTCAGTGCAACTTATCCTGCTGTTAATCCAACAAGTGTTACTGTAAATATGGTTGATTTAAGTCCTGATGGTGTTCTTAATATGCCTTTGGATGCTGTCGGTGTTCCGAAAGTCGGAAACTATGCTCCTTATTATTGGTTAGTTTCAACATCTCCTTCGCCATTCACATCAACACAATTGTTCGATGTTGATATGACAGGTACAAACATTGGTGTTCCATATACAGACGATCAAAAATTAAGAATAATTAGAAGACAAGATGGAAGTTCACTAAGTAATGGCTGGTCATTGCAAGGTGTAAACTATCAAAATTATCAGACTGTTGTCGGTACAGATACCACAGCGGTTGTTCGTACAACTGCTTCAATTGGTGGTATTATAAATGAAGGTACCCGTTTTGCAATAGGTGTTCCTGCAAGAAATCCAAACGTAACAGGTCCTGCTACATTTTCAGTAGCTGAAGGTGCTACATCAGGTAATACTGTTACTTTTACAGCGGCAGCTTTAAATCTAAACGAAACTATTACTGCAGCATCATATAGTTTGGTTGGAGCTCCTGCATTTGCGGCACTTAGCTCTACTACAGCAGGTCTTATAACATTTACACCAAATTTTACTGCTAATGCTTTATCACCTTATACATTTACGGTTCGTGTAACTACTAGTGCAGGTATGATTACTAATGTACCATTCACACTTACAGTTACAAACACAAATCAAGCTCCGAGCTTTACAGCTACGGGTGCTTTAAAATTAGCTAATACAACAATGTTAAATACCGGATCTATAACAAATTCTATTTATCAAGCTATTGATCCTGATGCTGGTGATGTTTTAACTTACACGTTATCACCTATCACACCTGCATTTGCTGGTACAGCTACTATTACCGCTGGTTTTGGTACTGGTCTACTTTCCTTTACACCGGCTTTTGCTGATGGCGGAAAAGTATTTACAGTTACCGTAAATGCTACTGATACTGGTCTTCTTGTTGCTAGTACGACAGCATTAATAACAGTTAATTATGCACAATTAAAGGGTGATGCTGATGGTGATGGCGTTGTTCTTGCACTTGATGCAGCAAAGATACTTCAATTTGTAGTTGGCTTATACACACCACCAAGCTTACCGGTTTGGAATTACGTTTCTGACGTTAACCTAAGCGGAGTTGGTGATGGAACGGTTGGTGCAATTGATGCAGCAGCAATTCTGTATCGTGTTAATCAAACACCAAATGCATGGCCAACAACATTTAAGTCTATGCCGGTTGCAGGCGATGTTGATTTTGGAAGGATGAATAGAGATAACGGTAATTTTACATTACCAATTAATTTAACAAATACAAGTGGTGTACGCTCGGCATATATTGAATTAGAACTAGGAACTAGTGTAGAATTCAATGGTGTTACATCAACATTACCTGAAGGTTGGATAACTGCTTCTAATTACGCTAACGGTAAGTTACGCATTGCAATGTCTGGTGTTAATCCTTTAGCAGATGGTTCAGTTGCATTTGTTAATCTTAAATTAAAAGATAAAGAAGTAGTAGCAAGCATTCAGGGTAGTGCTAGCCTAAATGATCAGGTTAATTCACAACTCATGGTAAAAGTTAAAGAAATACCAACAGCTTTTGGCTTGAGTCAGAATTATCCTAACCCATTTAACCCAACAACAAATATCAAATACACCTTGGCTGAGGATGCTAAAGTTACTTTGACAGTCTATAATATGCTCGGTCAAAAGGTTAAAACTTTAGTTGATCTAGAACAAGAATCTGGATATTATACAGTTAGATGGGATGGAACAAATGAAATTGGTAGCAGAGTTTCTTCCGGTATCTATATATATAGATTATCAGCCGGTAATTTCGTTTCTACTATTAAAATGAATCTACTCAAGTAATATGAGGTTTCAATTGGGCGGCACTTAAATGCCGCCCATGTTTGTTCCTAAATATTTTATGAATATTAAAATAGAGGTCATAATGAGAAGTTTCAAAATAAGCGTTGTAAAAACTCTGATGGTTTTGTTCGCAATGCTTATGCTAGGAACTACAACTTTTGCACAGGTTAGCGTTGCCTTTCCTTCTGTATCTGGAATAGCTGGAGAAGAAAAAACCGGAAATGTTACTGTTACTAATTTACCTGCCAATACTAATGCATTTCAATTTACGTTAAATTACAACAAAGCTGTTGTATATATAACGGGGGTTGATGATGTGGGCACGATGATTGCCGGTACTCCTCCTACTGTAAACGCCGATACTGCAAATGGTTTAATTTCCGTAGCATGGGCAAGTGGAACATCACTTTCAGGAACTAGCGGTACGCTTCTAAAATTGAAATTCAAGTTTAGAGCTGCAGGAACTACCGCGTTGAATCCGGGTACGACATTTTTATTTAATGCCACACCCGTACTTCCTGCAAACATTACACCAGGTAGCGCTACTACACCTACTACAGGTATTACAGTAGGTAATTTTAGCTCAACCGGTGTCAATCAGGAATTTTTTATTCCTATAAGTACAACTTCATTAGGTACAAATAACATATATTCATTTAATTTTACAGCATCATACGATCAAACTAAAATCAATGTATTAGGGTTTGAAACTGCACCGACAGGTTTTACTGCAGCTTTAACTAATGGAACTTCTGCACCTCAGATTAATGCTAATAATACTACTGGTAATGTATCTTTAGCATGGGCAAATGGCACGCCCCTTACAGGTGCTGGAGGAGTTCTTATTTATTTGAAGGTGAAAGCTGTTGGTAAAGGTTCTGCAACATTAACTTTGGGTTCTTTTACCTATAATTCAGGAACGCCTACTGCCGCAACATTCCCTGGTACTATTACTATTGCAAATTCAAAACCAGTTTTTGGCACTAATACTACACCGTTAAATGTTGTTGAAAATACAGCAGTTTCTTTTACATTAGTTGCAACAGATCCTGATGCAGCAGATACAAAGACATACGCGATGACATCTCCTACACTACCGACCGGCGCTAATACTACTGTGCCAACATTTAACACCGCAACAGGTG
>Ga0209514_10003211_pt1 | contig 23835 bp, 18 predicted proteins | sample Subgrocontami58m_FD_187452 | JGI IMG/M metagenome (GOLD analysis project Ga0209514, IMG submission 187452) | Subsurface groundwater microbial communities from S. Glens Falls, New York, USA - GMW37 contaminated, 5.8 m (SPAdes) (version 3) | ecosystem: Environmental > Aquatic > Deep subsurface >...
GCCAGCCTACCCCGACTGACCGATAAAAAGAGAGCATCACATACCAGAAGCCTTTTAAGTCAGGCTTATTCACAAATAACCGAAGCCATTAGTAGGAGTACCGGGTAATGCTATCACTGGCTAACCTAACTCTACAAAAAAGAATTACTCTGACGGTTCTAATTGGAACGGGGATTGGACTCGGTGTGTTCAGCTGGCTGGGAATACAATCATTAAAAGAGAGCACCGATCTGATTCTTAACGAGCGGCTGACAATAGCTCGTACCATCGCCGGTCATTTAGATGAAACGCTGGAATATATTCAAGTTGAGTTGCAGGACATTAATTCTAACAACAAACTACCAACTGAAGAAGAGTTCAATTCAACCGCTGAGATGATGCGTAGGGAACTTGCCAAGTCTGGGCTTTCAACGCAAAGCGTTATTCTAATTAATAGCGAGGGTAAAATTCTCCAGACTGACCCAGAGACGCCAGGGATTGTTGGGTTGGGGTTGTCCGGGTACCCTGAGGTGAAACTGGCTCTAGAAAAAGGATTGCCCACTATCTCCGGACTTGTGCTTGGTCCTTTCAATAGTGTGCCCGTAGTATTTGCAACCACCCCTATTGTCGAGAAGTCAGGTAAAATCATTGGGGCAATTGCTGTTTCAATTGATATTGAGCAATCCAGTAACAAGGCTTTTAAACCAACGACAACGGTAGGAGAGACGGGATACACCGAGCTGGTTGATAGCAATGGGATTGTCATTGCCCGGACTAGACCAGTTTTCCCCCCAGCCGAATTCGAAAGGAGTGACCATGCCTTTCGTTTCGCCCAATTGATAAGTCAGGGAAAGACAATCGTGAGGACATGCCATAGATGCCATGAAGTAGAGGGTCAGACTAAGAGACGCCGGGACGTGCTCGCTTTTGCTCCCCTTTCGTCAACTTCCTGGGGAGTTGCCATCCGTCAATCGGAGGAAGAGGCTCTTGCCCCAACGCGACAGCTGGAGAAGAGCCTGCTTTTAATGGGAATAATATTGCTAATCGGCACCTTTTCATCTATGTGGATATTGATGCAAGGTATTGTTATGCCCATCAAAGTACTGACCTCCGCCATAAAAAGGGTAGCCGCGGGAGACTTTATAGTAACGATTCCGGTTAAGCGTCGGGATGAGCTCGGGGAGTTAAGTACTGCTTTCTATACCATGACCCAGGAACTGGTCAAATCAAGGAATGAATTAGTATTACGCAACGAAGAAATGAAGACCTATACCACTTATGTGATACGAGCCCAGGAGGAGGAACGCCAGCGTCTTGCCCGGGAACTACATGACGGAACAATTCAATCGCTGGTGCTGCTTTGCCGACGGCTGGATAGCATGCATGACAAAGGCGAGCTGCTACCCTCCTCGGTGACCGACAGGCTTCAAGAAGCCAGGGTAACCGCCGAAGAAGCTGTTAGAGAACTGCGCGACGTTACCAAGGCCCTAAGACCGCCCATCCTGGATGACCTGGGAATGGTAACCTCTATTCGCCGACTGCTCGACGACTTTGTAGAACGAACCGGGGCAAAAGGGCAGCAAAAGGTAGTCGGACAACAACGGCGCTTACCATCGGATACGGAGCTAGGTATTTTCCGTATTGCTCAAGAGGCATTACGTAATGTGGAACGCCATGCCAAGGCGACTCGAGTAACGGTGACGATAACCTTTGCCCATCAGGAAGTAGGACTGGAGGTGGCTGATAACGGCGTCGGCTTCTCGGTGTCATCTGTCCTGGGCGACCTCATAACGAGTGGTCAACATGGATTGCTTTCGATGCGGGAGCGCGCTGAGTTGCTCGGTAGTAAATTCGAAATCCAGTCCAGTTTGGTGGAAGGTACCAGGGTAATGGTCTCTATTCCGGTGGCTGGTGACATCTCGCAGAGCCAGCCTACCCCGACTGACCGATAAAAAGAGAGCATCACATACCAGAAGCCTTTTAAGTCAGGCTTATTCACAAATAACCGAAGCCATTAGTAGGAGTACCGGGTAATGCTATCGCTGGCTAACCTAACTCTACAAAAAAGAATTACTCTGACGGTTCTAATTGGAACGGCCTAAAACGGACACTGAATTAACGTATTCCAGCTCCAAGACTTCGAATCGATTCGAAGCCACACAAAACATCGTTTTGTTACCTGACGACAGCCATAGCATTATTCAAATAAATTTTGTACCTCACTCAACTTGTCACATATGATTGTTTCGGGAGGAGGTTCGACTCCTAACTCACGTAAGGAAGAGCGTCTGTCCCGCCAATTTGTGATCTCGGATCTCTGCACTAATAAGCACATTTAGCTTCCCATTGTGTTCAGTCCTTCTCCTTGAAAGGAGAGGAGGAGAGATATCAAAAGAGGGGCTAATGCCCCTCTTAAACGCCCCTCGGTTAAATCCCTCTCAGTCTCCCTTTGGCAAATAGGGTGGTCTTAGAGGGGTTCCCCTCTGAATATTTCGCCCTCTTTTCATCTCCTTACCAAACAATCTGGTACTATTCGGTTACGGTTAGTGGTGTCATTGCGAGACCATTCCGACACAAGTCGGAAGGCGAAGCAATCTGGGCGGGGTATAGTGTTCGTCACCTCCCAGATTGCCACGTCGTCCCGATACAATCGGGACTCCTCGCAATGACAGTGGAATCAACCATAAGCAAACAGAACCGTTTGTTGGTAGTGTATCATTTTGAAAACAGTCTTGGTTAATATCAGTCATCCCAAAAATTGTGCCAGTCGATGTTTTTGTATTTCCTCAGATGCACAAGAGCTGCTTGTCCAAACAAAAAGAACCAAATTGCCGCTACGGATGACCCGATTGTGGCCGGATATGCCTGCATTGTAAATGCTGCCACGGCCAGTCCAAGACTTGCTAATGCAAAACTCCACAACACAAATGCTATTTGTTCAATCCTGTTACCTTTAGCCCATTTAACATCTTCTGCGTGGTTATTGTCTATTTTCGTGATAATGTTAACCAACATCGCTTCGGTGTTGGTCGTTGGCGGTAGTATTGCCTGTATCGGTTGCTGTGTTGCTACGGAGCAATTATGCTTCTTAAATCTTTTGGATATTATCAGCCCGACCAACAAAATCAACCCTAAACATAGAATTAAGATGATTAATAAAGCCGTGAACAAAATAGACAAATCCGTTAATGGAAACATGTTCCACCTCCCTTAATTTAGATTTATCCTATTTTAACATAAAGCAAACAAGTCTAGAATATTTCTTACCACCCACTCTCGTGATTACCATTAACACCCGAAATCTGCTATAATGCAAGATTGTGGGCTTGGTCTGAGAATGTTATATTATGTCTTACCGAGTCAATCTCAATGAGGAGCTATTTAGTGATATCAATATCGCGCTTATTATGTGGTACAAGTAGTCCGGGCGACTCTCTGCGCTATCAGGATAGGAATGAGAGCGGCCCGCCGCCGGTAGTAGTCTGGAACTGTACCCGGCAGTGTAATTTACATTGCATCCATTGCTATGCCAGCGCCAATAACCAGAGGTCACCGGGAGAAATGGACACAGAGGCGGCTAAGGCATTTATCAGTGAACTGGCTGACTATGGGGTAAAGGTTATACTTTTTTCGGGTGGCGAACCATTGCAAAGGCAAGATTTGATTGAACTGGTAAATTTCGCCCGTGAACAGGGAACCAGGGTTGCCCTTTCCACTAACGGCACGCTCATTACGGAAGCAGTTGCCGAGAAACTGGGTAAGGCCGGATTTGCTGAAATCGGGATAAGCCTGGATGGTATCGGGGTTAATAACGACCGCTTTCGGGGTAAGACCGGGGCTTACGATGCTGCTCTTCAGGGCATCAGGAACTGTGTCGCCCTGGGATTAAGAGTTTCTCTGCGGTTAACGATAACCCGCTTTAACTACGAGGCAATCCCGGACATCTTCCATCTTATAGAAGAAGAGGGTATCGACCGTATCTGTCTTTACCACCTGGCTTATTCCGGTCGCGGAGGCAGCCTGCAAAAGGAAGATATCACTCACGCCCAGACCAGAGCGGTAGTCGATACGATCTGTCAACATACTGTAGACCTGCACAAGCGCGGCTTCTCCAAAGAGGTACTTACGGTAAGCAATCACACCGATGGTGTCTACCTCTACCTTAAGCTCAAGGAGCAAGACCCGGAACGGGCGAGCAAAGTTCTGGAGCTACTGCGGATGAACGGCGGCAATAACACCGGTATCAAGATAGGCGCCGTCGATGACGTGGGTAATGTCCACCCTGACCAGTTCTGGTGGCACTACACATTGGGCAATGTTCAGCAGAGAAAATTCAGGGATATCTGGATGGATACCTCGGATCCGCTCCTCAAGGGACTGAAGAACCGTCAGCCATTACTCAAGGGCCGCTGTGGCCGGTGTCAGTATCTGGAGCTCTGTAACGGCAACCTGCGGGTGCGTGGCGAGGCGGTATATGGTGATGTCTGGGCGGACGACCCGGCCTGCTATCTCACTAATGAGGAGATTGGAATAAGCTCATGACAATGGAGATTCCCCGTAACAATGTATCCCGGCCAGCCGATATTATCGAGCCGGACTTGCAGCTTGTTGCCTGGGAGATTACCCGGAGCTGTAACCTGTTTTGTGCTCATTGCCGGGCATCTGCCCACCAGGGGAGTTATGAAGGCGAACTGACTACCGAGGAATGCTTCCGTGTTATCGACGAGATACGGGAGGTTGGCAAGCCGATGATTATTTTGACCGGCGGTGAGCCACTCCTCCGCCCCGATGTCTTACAGCTTGCCCAATATGGAGCTGATAAGGGTCTCAGGATGGTCATGGGCACCAATGGCACGCTCGTCACCGAGGAGATGGCGGCCAGACTAAAAGCTATCCCCATTGCCTGTGTCGGCGTTAGCCTGGATTTCCCAAGTGCGGCACGACATGACGACTTCCGGTGTATGGTGGGCGCCTTTGATGTGGCCATGTCCGGTATCAATAACGCTCGCCGTGCCGGTATCGATATCCAGATTAACAGCACTATCAGCAAGATGAATGTGGCTTATCTTGGCGAACTGGTATCTCTGGCGCTCCAGGCTGGGGCTAAATCTTTCCATCCATTCTTGCTGGTGCCGACGGGCCGGGGCAAGGATTTAGAGTCTGTGGAACTGTCCCCCCAGGAGTATGAAGAGACACTCAACTGGATATGCGCCAAGGCCGACGAATTACGGGGAAAACTGGCGATTAGACCCATCTGCGCCCCGCATTTCATGCGGATAACCCGGGAAAGACAGCGGCAAAGCGGCCAGGGTGCTCCCGCTGTTTCCCATCCAGCGGCTGGCGGACATCCGGGTCACTCCTTTACCCGCGGTTGCCTGGCGGGTACCGGTTTCTCGTTTATTTCTCACCTCGGAATTGTACAGGGCTGCGGCTATCTGGATGTTGAAGCGGGAGACCTGAAGAAGTCCAGTTTCGGTCAAATCTGGAAGAGGTCGGTGCTATTCAACGATTTGAGAACCCTGGGTAATTACAAAGGAAAATGTGGTCTTTGCGAATACAAGCGAATTTGCGGCGGCTGCCGCGCCCGGGCTTATGAAACCAACGGGGATTATCTGGAGGCGGAGCCTTACTGCGTCTATCAACCCCCGATTAAATCGGGGGCAGCCAGGCCAGGCGATTTAAGCAGGATAAAAAATTAGGATGCATCTCGACAGTACTGACCGAAAACTGCTTAACCTGATGCAGGCAGAATTTCCATTAACCGGGGAACCATATGCCGACCTGGGCTTACGGGTGGGTATTGACGAAGATGAGGTGCTGCGCCGTATCGGGCAGTTGAAGACAGGCAGATTTATCCGTCAGATAAGCCCGATAATGGATGCCAGAAGTCTGGGCTACCAGAGCACACTGGTGGCAATGAGAGTGGTCGGGACGGAGCTGGACAAAGCCGAGCGGCTCATCGCCGAGCACCCCGGAGTAAGCCACGGCTACGAACGAGACCACCACTTTAATTTGTGGTTTACGCTGTCTATCCCGCCTGCAGCGGACATTACGAGTGAGCTTGCAAAATTGACCGGTTCTATTAAGGCTGAAGCTATCTTTGCCCTGCCGGCGCTAAAGGTATTCAAGCTGCGCACATTTTTTGATATGGATGAGGACAGTCAGTCGGCAGCAGATACGGTGACGCAGTCTGACGGTGTCCTTAGCCAGCAGATTGACCTTTCCCGGTCAGAAAGAAGGGTAATCAACGAACTGCAACAGGACTTACCCCTGATAGCGGCACCGTTTACGGCAATGGCGGCGCACTCCGGTATGGATGTAACGGACTTTTTAGCTCAGTGCCAATCTCTTCTAGGGCGTGGTATAATACGGCGCTTTGGTGCTGCCGTTAATCATCACCAGGCTGGTTTCACGGCGAACGCCATGACCTGCTGGGTGGTGCCACCGGATATGGTGGATGCTGTCGGGCAAAAGCTGGCGGCACTAGCGGAGGTAAGCCATTGCTACGAGAGGCAGACTAACCCGCTCTGGCAATATAACATCTTTGCTATGGTGCACGGACAGAGCCGGGAGGTCTGTCAGCAAGTAGTGAGCCAGGTCTCTCAGCAAAATGACCTTACGGATTACCTGGAGCTATTCAGCACCAAAGAATTCAAAAAGGCAAGGGTCAAATATCTGGTATGAAAAAGGGAGATAAACTGGCGGCTTACTATCCGATTTTCCTGAACATCAGTGGTCGGAGGTGTGTTGTGGTGGGGGGTGGGCAAGTCGCCCTGCGCAAGGTAACGACACTTCTGGAACATAGGGCTGTTGTCGAGGTAATCAGCCCTGACCTCTGTGCCGGGTTGAGTCAGCTCGCCGAAAAGGGAGAAATAGGTGTGTTCCAGAGGGAATACCAGTCCGGTGATTTAGAGGGTGCGGTGATTGCCATTGCCGCCACCGATGACCGCAATACCAACCTGGCGGTAGCCAAAGAAGCCAGAGCCAGGGCAGTGCTGGTCAATGTGGTTGATGACGCCGGGAATTCTGATTTTATTGCTCCGGCTTATGTGCGCCGGGGTGATGTTACCATTGCTGTCTCTACCGCCGGACGGAGCCCGGCCCTGGCCCGAAAAATCCGCACCAAACTGGAAAAGGATTTCGGGGAGGAGTATGCTTCTCTGGCAGGGCTGCTGGGCGAGGTGCGCTCAGAAGTAAAGCGGCAAGGAATTAAGATCGATGGCGATGCCTGGCAGGAAGCCCTGGACCTGGATTTACTGAGTGAGTTGCTGAGAAAAGAGGGTAAGGAGAAAGCCGAGGCGATACTGCTCGGTAATCTGAAGAGGCGACAAACATAACAGTGAGGTAGACTTGGTATGCAGGTTAGCTTAATAGGAATAAATCATGAGACGGCGCCGATTGCCCTCAGGGAGAAGGCGGCAGTCAGCAGTAACAGGCTTGAGGAAAGTTTCCTGTTACTCCGCAATTATGTACCGCACGGCGTTATCCTTTCCACCTGTAACCGGACTGAGGTATATGTTATGGATACCGAGCCGGCTGAAGAAGCCAGTATCAATTTCCTGACGGCGATGACGGGTATCTCTTTTGCCAACCTGCTACCTCACATTTATCTGCGTAAGAATAAAACAGCGGTTGAGCACCTGTTCTCCGTAGCAGCAGGTTTGGACTCGATGATCGTTGGTGAGTTCGAGATTCTAGGTCAGGTCGGGCATGCCCTGGAAGTTGCCGAGAAGGCAGAGATGGTAAATCTGGAGCTTCGTCATATTTTCCAGAGTGCGGTTCGCACTGGCAGGCGTGTGCGCGATGAGACCGGAATCAGCAAAAATGCCCTTTCCGTCAGTTCAGTGGCGGTAGACCTGGCCACCAGCGTTGTCGGAGCTCTTGAAAACTGCAAGGTAATGGTAATCGGTGCCGGTGAAGCGGGCAGTCTGGTGGCTAAAGTCGCCAGAGAGAGAGGGGTCTCCAAAATTGTTGTTGCCAATCGTACTCCGGAAAGAGCGGTAACTCTGGCAGCAGCATTAGGTGGCACTACAGTGAGTCTGGAAAACCTGGCGGCAGAATTAAGCACGGTCAATATTGTTGTCTCCTGCGTCGGGTCGCCTCAGCGGATATTGGATATCAGCCATGTGGCAACGGCAATGAAACAGCGTCCTGAGCTTCCCCTGGTGATAATCGATATTGCTGTTCCCCGGGATGTAGAGCCTGCGGTGACGCAAGTAAAGAATGTTTTCCTGTATAATATCGATGACCTGACTGAGGTTTCGGAGACAAATCGTCAACAACGGGAGGGTGAAACTCAAAAAGCCAGGGAAGTTACCACGGCTGAGGTCAGTAAATTTATCTCCCGGTGGCGGGCTTTGGAAGTCAGACCCGTGGTCACCGCCCTGATGGAAAAGGCGGAAGAGATACGATGTGCCCAACTTGATAAGACATTGAAAAAGTTGCACTCACTGTCAGATGAAGAGCGCCAAAGCCTGGATGCAATGACTAAGTCAATAGTAACCAAGATACTTAATGACCCCATCCACTATCTCCAGGAAAATGCCGATAGCAATTGGGATTATGCGGAGATAGTCAGCGAGCTTTTCCAGTTGAACCAGGAGAAATGAGAGTGCGAAAACTCGTTATTGGTTCCCGCGCTAGCAAGCTTGCCCTGCTGCAAACCGAGTTAGTGGTAGCTCAGATTAAGCAAACAAACCCTGACGTTGAAGTTAGCATCAGAGAGATAGTAACACGGGGGGACAGTGATAAACAGACACGGCTTGACCGGATGCCCAGCGTCGGGGTATTTGTCAAAGAACTGGAAGAAGCCTTGCTCGCCGGCCGTATCGACCTGGCAGTTCACAGCCTCAAGGATATGTCTACTGACATTCCGCAGGGCCTATCTCTGGCAGCAATAACCAAGAGAGAAGACCCCAGAGATGTGCTGGTAGCTAAGGCAGGGGGGCTGTCTGAGATGGCTCCCGGGGCCAAAATAGGCACCGGCAGTTTAAGGCGGGCGGTGCAGCTGGCTCGCTATCGTCCTGACCTGGAGGTATGCAGTATCAGGGGTAATGTCGATACCCGTCTGGGTAAGGTTACCAGCGGAGAGGTCGATGGCGTGATACTGGCCGCCGCTGCCATGATACGTATGGGCTGGGCAAATAAGATAAGCCAATATCTGCCGCCGGAGCATTTTTTGCCGGCAGCCGGGCAAGGGGCGTTAGCCCTGGAAGCCAGGATTGACGATGATGAGGTGGCTGAACTTATGGCTTTCCTGAATCATCTACCTACAAGACAAAGCGTCACTGCCGAGCGAGCTTTTCTCAAAGGATTGGGTGGTGGCTGCCGTGCCGCTATTGCTGCCCTGGGAACAGTTAACGGTGCTACCTTGAAGCTCGAAGGAATGGTGGCTGATGCCGAGAGCAAAAAAGTGCTGAGTGCCCGGGAAGAAGGAAGCGCCACGACTGCCGAAGAGATAGGAACACGACTAGCGGAGAAGATGCTAGCGATGGGGGCATCTGAATTTGTCACGGAGTTAAAGCGCGAATGAAAGCGGGCAAAGTCTATCTGGTCGGCGCCGGACCGGGTGACCCGGGCCTAATTTCGCGGAAAGGGCTGGAGTGTCTGGCCCGGGCTGAGGTTGTTGTCTATGACGCTCTGATTGATGATAGCCTGTTGGACTCGGTACCTGCCGAGGCAGAGCGGATATATGTAGGCAAAACAGCGGGACATCATGCTCTGGAGCAGGAAGCAATAAACCAGTTGCTGGTGGATAAGGCGTGTACGGGCAAGACCGTGGTGCGGCTTAAGGGTGGCGACCCGTTTGTTTTCGGGCGGGGTGGTGAGGAGGCAGCCGAATTGTATGATAATCATATTCCCTTTGAAGAGGTGCCAGGGATAACTTCGGCAGTGGCTGTTCCTGCTTATGCCGGTATTCCGGTGACTCACCGGGGGGTGGCATCATCTTTTGCCGTGGTTACCGGGCACGAAGACCCTGGTAAACTCAACTCAAGCATTAACTGGGCAAAACTAGCTATGGGGGTGGATACCCTGGTCTTTCTTATGGGCTTGCAAAACCTGCCCCAAATAGTTGAGCAACTGCTGACGCACGGTCGGTTTGCAGATACCCCGGTAGCGGTGATTAAAGATGGCACCCGGCCCGGGCAAAAGACAGCCGTCGGTAGCCTCAGCGACATTGTGGCAAAAGTCGAAGAGCAACATTTCACCTCTCCCGCCGTGATTATCGTCGGGGAGGTAGTCAGGCTCCGGGACAAGCTGCGCTGGTTTGACAACCGTCCCCTCTCCGGCAAGCGAATCCTGGTCACCAGATCCCGGCATCAGGCGAGTGTCTTGAGCAAGCTCCTCTCGGCGCAGGGTGCTCAGCCTGTCGAGCTACCGGCGATTGATATCCGGGCAACTGCCAACACACAGGAGCTGGACCGGGCGATTGGGAATCTGGCAGGCTATCACTGGCTAATTTTTACCAGTGTTAACGGCGTTGAGGCATTCTTTCAACGACTGATTAGCCTGAAGCTGGATAGCCGTGCCCTTAGCGGTCTTAAAATCGGGGCTATCGGCTCGGCGACTGCCAGCGTCCTGCAGGCGAAGGGGATAGTCCCCGACTACCTGCCTGAGGTTTATACCAGCCAGGGTCTTCTTGCCGGGCTCAGCCGTTTTAATATTGCCGGACAGCGCTTTCTGCTGCCCCGCGCTGATATTGCCGATAAAGAACTGACCGATGGCATCAGCCAGCTTGGCGCTGAGGCCGATGACGTAGCCGTATATCAGACTGTGGCTCCGAGGGCAGCTATCTCTCAGGCTAAAGAGATGCTTTTAGCGGGTGAAATCGATGTTATCACTTTCACCAGTTCTTCAACCGTGTCTAATCTGGCAGCCGTCTTTGAGAAAGGGTCGCCAGTATTCAATAGTGCTAAAATTGCCTGTATCGGTCCTAAAACGGCGGAGACGGCGGCCAAAGCCGGGCTTAGAGTCGATATCGTCGCCAGAGAACAAACCATACCTGGTCTGGTAGCCGCCATCGAGCAGTATTTCAAGGAGGCGACTTAGATGGCTACTTTTCCGCAGTTACGCTTACGCCGTACCCGGCGCACGGAAACGCTGCGGGCATTAGTCCGCGAAACCAGAGTAGATATAGGCGACCTGGTTTACCCGCTGTTCGTTGTGGAAGGTAGAGGTGTGAAGCAGGAGATAGCTTCAATGCCGGGTGCCTTTCGCTTTTCGGTTGACTTACTCCCCGCTGAGGTTGAGGAAATAGCCAAACTCGGTATTCCTGCGGTGCTGCTCTTCGGTATACCCGAAAATAAGGATGAGGTCGGGTCAGAGGCTTATCAGCGACAAGGGATTGTTCAGCAGGCAATACGGGTTATTAAGCGAGCCGTGCCGGAGTTGTTGGTGGTAACGGATGTCTGCCTCTGTGAATATACCAGTCACGGGCATTGCGGTATCATTGTTGATGGTTCGGTTGATAATGACCAGACACTGGTGCTTCTGGCACGAACTGCCATGTCTCATGCTGAAGCAGGCGCTGATATTATTGCCCCGTCAGATATGATGGACGGCCGGGTAAAGGCAATCAGGGAGAAGCTGGATGAGGAGAAATTTCAACATATCCCGATTCTTTCTTATGCCGCTAAATACACTTCGGCATTCTACGGTCCTTTCCGCGAAGCCGCCGAGTCGGCGCCACAGTTTGGTGACCGACGTGCCTACCAGATGGACCCGCCCAATGTGCGCGAGGCGCTTAGGGAGGTAGAGCAGGATATTGCCGAGGGGGCAGACATTATTATGGTCAAGCCGGCGCTGGCTTACCTGGATGTGATACGGCGGGTGCGTGATACCTTTGACTACCCGCTGGCGGCCTATAATGTCAGTGGTGAGTATGCTATGGTGAAAGCAGCCGCCCAGCGTGGCTGGTTAGACGAGAGGCGAACCATCGAGGAGATTCTTACCGCCATTAAGAGGGCGGGGGCTGATATTATTATCACTTACCACGCCAAAGAGTTCTCAAGATGGTTATCGAGAGGATGAAGGTATGCCGATGAATCAAAAACGTTCCCAGGAACTTTTTCTGGAAGCCCAGCGCTATTTACCCGGCGGTGTAGACAGCCCGGTGCGCGCCTTCAAAGCTGTGGGCGGAACTCCCCCCTTCATTACAAGGGGGCAAGGCTCCAAAATCTATGATGCTGACGGCAATGAGTTTATCGACTATGTCGGCTCCTGGGGTCCACTCATTCTGGGGCATGCTCACCCTAGGATAGTGGCTGCCCTGAAGGAAGCTGTCGAACGCGGCACCAGCTTTGGCGCCCCCACTGAGCTGGAGACGACACTGGCGAAGATAATTTCGGCTGCGATGCCTTCTATGGAGATGCTCCGTTTTGTCAATTCGGGCACGGAAGCGACTATGACGGCACTGCGTCTGGCACGAGCCTTTACCGACCGGGACAAGATTATCAAGTTTGCAGGGGGCTACCATGGCCATTCCGACGGGTTGCTGGCTCAGGCTGGCTCAGGTTTGGCCACCCTGGGCATGCCCAGTTCGCCGGGGGTACCATTAAGCTATGCCCGAAACACACTGGTGGCTCCCTATAACAACCTACAGGCACTGGAACAACTTTTTCTACAGTACCCTAAAGAGATTGCCGCGGTGATAGTGGAACCGGTGGCAGCTAATATGGGGGTGGTAGCCCCCAAGTCCGGTTTCTTATCCGACCTGCGTGAGCTAACCACGGAATTCGGTGCCCTGCTTATTTTTGACGAGGTCATTAGCGGTTTTCGTGTTGCCTACGGGGGAGCACAATCTCTTTATGTTGTTTCTCCAGACCTGACCTGTCTCGGCAAGATTATCGGTGGCGGATTGCCGGTAGGCGCTTATGGTGGTAAACGCAAAATTATGGAGATGATGGCTCCGGTGGGGCCGGTTTACCAAGCCGGCACTCTATCGGGGAATCCTATAGCTATGACTGCCGGTATCGAGACACTCAAAATGCTGGGGCAGCCCGGGGTTTATCGCCAGCTGGAAGATAGAACATCAACTCTGGAAAAGGGAATAATTAAAGCGGGAACTGAGACAAAGACAGCCCTGCAGGTTGCCCGTGTTGCTTCGCTGCTTACCGTGTTTTTTACGGGTCGACCGGTGGTGGATTATGAATCGGCGAAACAGGCCGATACCGCTCTTTTCAGCCGTTTCTTTCAGCAATTATTAGCCCAGGGTATATACTGGCCACCATCCCAGTTCGAGGCTATTTTTGTCTCTCTGGCTCATAGCGATGAGGCTATTAAGCTTACCATCAAGGCGATAGGTAAGGCACTAGGCAAGATATAATTAAAGTTGTTGACCAATCCCTTACCATTCAGGCTTTTATCAGGTAAACTACACCTTCAGGGGGGTTCTTTTGCATCAAATATCATTCTGAGCGTGGGGCTGGCGGTAAACTAATAAACCCCGCCACCCTGAGACCCTTCGTCCCGACAGGTCGTGACTCCAGAGTGACATGGAGGAACTTACTTTTGATACAAAGCTTCTTCAGAGAGAAAACCCCTCTCCTTTTCAAGGAGAGGGGGAAGGGATTTTAGAGAAGGGGCTTTGCCGCTCTTCCACTCTTCTTTACCCATTTCATAAGTGGAGAGGAGTGAGGACAGCAAAGCCCCCCTATTTATCATTGGGGAAAAAGCTTAACCGACTGACAGCTTCTGGTTGTTATTTACCAGCGTACATATCGTCGGCGCCAGCATAGGCATCAGGGTTATCATCAAAGGCTTTCTTGCAGCTAGGTGAGCAGAAGCAATAAGTCTTGCCCTCATATTCTGACTTATCCTCTGCCGTATTTTCATCGACTTCCATAGTACAAACCGGGTCCTTAGCCATTAGTATCACCTCCTTTCAAGAATAAACCTTCTTCGCCCCGGACACTTTTCAAGGTAAAGAAGGCAATGACATAGCAAGCCGCCCCTAAGAAGAGAGCCATGGTAAAACCTGAGCTTATGGCTATAACCAGGGTCAGCGCCGAGCCCAGCACCGAGGCTACTCCATTAATACCCCACATCCAGGGGATGTAGTTTGCAATTTTCCTCTCTTGCAGCAGCCTTATTCCCAGAGGGAAAGGAAAGCCCATTAGAAAACCCAGAGGAGCCAGGACAACAACTGTAGCCAACAAGCGAATCGCCAGAGCTAGTCCCAGGAGTTGGTTAAAGATAAGGGGCAGCAAAAAGGTATAACCGAGCAGCAGAGCGACAATTAACAGGCAAACAACGCTAATCACCTTTATTATCTTGTCTGCACCAAAACGGGCACTATACATACTACCGATACCGGCCCCCAGCAGCAACGCAAACAACAGAATGGCCAAAGAGAGCACAGGTTGCCCCAGGAAGAGTATCAATCTTTGAATAGTGGAAATTTCGACTAACATAAACCCAATACCTAACATGGAGAAAAATACAGCGGCGCTAAGCAGGGATTTATTGACGCCCGTCCTCTCCGGCACAGTGACTGTCTGGTCGGCAGATTTTCTCCTTCTATAATATATGAAGGGCAGCAATATCGCAAGCAGTAATAGAATAACGGCTGACCAGAAAACCAGGGGCACCGGCTGGGGTAGCCCCGGTTCCCAGTTGAAAAAGAAGGGACTATCATCGGTTACCGGGCTGAGGTCTAAGCCCTGCTCTTTAAGAACTTTCTCAAAATCACTAAAGTTTCTTGGCCCCTTACTTATAGCCGCGGCTATATCAGCACGGGGAGCGCGGTCACTCCGCTCGATGCCGGGTAAATAGGTTAAGGTCGGGTCATAGCCAAGCTCGCCTATTGACTGGTATAGTGACTGTATCTCTGTCGCCTCAAAAGGTGTCTTCTTCAGCACAAAGATAGGCCACGTTTCCGACCCCACTATGTAAATCTGCTGCATGGCGGCTTTATTGTCAACGCCTCGTTCCTGGAGAGACGTCAACGAGAGAGAAAGTATTTTTAATACCTCTTCCGTGCCATGAGCCATAATGATCAATCGACCATCATCAGTTAAATGGTCCATATAGTCGTTAAAGGCCTCTGTCGTGTATAAGAAATTCTCGGTTAAGGCGAATCCTTCCGGACTACGGCTGGTTCTAGTAACGACGAGACTGAGCATAATAATGTCGTACTTCTCATTCTTCTGGCGTTTGAGGAAATTTCTGCCTTCATCCGCAACTACCGACACATTTTTCAGGTCGGTATAAATGCCACCGTTATAACTGGCATATTCCTTCACGATATCCACCAGGTCTTTATTGACCTCAACGGCGGTTATCTTACCGACGCCCCCCATTAGAGCCAGCAATACATCCCTGCCCCCACCTGGCCCAATAATCAGAGCGTTATTTTTTTCGGCTTCCGGTAAGTGTAAGAAGGGCAGATACCCCGGGAAAGTGGTCTTTAAGCTCAGAATATCAGCATCCGGGTTAGCCAGATCACCGTTGAAGCGAAACATCGGTGTCCCGGCGGTGCCATCGATGTATAGAATCATCATACCGGGGTCATCACGGGGAGCCACCAGGTCCGTACGGCCAAAAGAGCTCCACCTGGTCTCTTTTATATCCCCCAGCGGGGCAGAGCCGGAGGCACTATAGTAAGTCTCGAGAAGCTGGGAAATCTCTTTAGCCGGGTTGCGGCCAACAGGTACGCCGGGCAGGTAAGAGCTGATGAGGTTTGTGCCTAACAGGACAAGCACCAGCACAAAGCTGAGGGCAGGAAATAAGATACTTTTGATGTTTATCCGGGTTACCCCGAGGGCAATGAGTAGTGCGGCTATTGCGGCAATAAGAGCCAGGAAAAAACTGCTATTTATGTCACCTAAAGTATTTATGATAAAAAGGACCCCCAGAGAACCGCTGGCTGCTCCGACTAAGTCGGCACCATAAATTCTGGAACTAAGGGTGGGGAACATGCGGAAGACATTGGCCAGTAGCACCCCGGCAAAGAAGAAAGGGATAAATAACAACAAACAATATAAGAGAATACTGACCGTTTCATTACCGACATAGGCAATGCGGGTCATCGCTATGACTGAAGAAGGTATCGCCAGGGCAAAGAGGCTGGCAAACAGAGCCAGAGAGCTAAAGCGGCTATCTCCGTGCCCTATTTGCGAGCGGAACAAGTGCACAAAGATACCGCCAGTGCCTAACCCAAATAGAGCTAAAGATATGACGAGGAAGACAAAGTGATAAAGGAGCACTACAGATAGAACCCGAGTCAGGGTTATTTCAAAAGCCAGCAGGCTGAATGATAACAGAAAAATACCTGCCAGCAGGCACCATAGCGTCCTTCGGCTCAGGCCATTTTCTTCCGGAGCGGGAGACACGGATTGGCCGTGATTGTTCTTGCTTGCCATTCTCAGGCTACCTCTTCAGGCACTCGCCGCCGACTAATATATATCATGGCTACCAGAGAGAATAGCAAAACGAGCAGGGCGACTACTTGAGCTTCCTGCAAACCCCAGAACCAGATTTTTTCCTGGCGCACGAAAGTCAGGAAAAAACGCGCCAGTGCGTAGAGCGACAGGTAGCTCAGGAACAACAGCCCATCTTTCTTGAAGTTGCGTCCAAGCCGAAGAATGAAAAGCAGAGCTAGCCCATTCCAGATTATCTCGTAGACGGGATAGGGATGGGTTGGCTGACCAAAGAGGCTAGCCGGGATAAAAGCATCAGGATGCGTGTAAATAAAAGCCCAGGGTAAACTGGTAACACCGCCGGCGGCATCGCCGTTGACAATACAACCTAGCCTGCCAATCATCTGGGCTACCAGCAAACCTGGAACCATCACATCAAACAGGCGGCCTGCTGGAATATGTTTTAGCCTGGCAAAGGCAAGGGCAGCTACTCCGCCTCCAACCAGAGCTCCCCATATGGCTAAACCCTGAAACTGCCATACAAGTGCCCCCCATATCGGCAAACCACCCTGCTGAAACGGCCATCTTTGAAGCAGATCACTGATATAGTATCCCCAATATTCTATCACATGGAATAGCCGGGCACCTATAATGCCGCCCAGCACTAACCAAAGAGCTAAAGAATAGATGTCTTCGGTGGCGATTCCCCTCTTTTTGCCTCGGTGGGCCGTTATCAGTATCCCTGCCACCACCGCCATCATTATTGCCAGTCCGTACCAGCGTAGCTCCAGCTGCCCGAGATGGACGATTACAGGGTCTATGCTGATGATAATACCATTCATTATTCTTTACTCAAACGGCTTGATGCTCTGGATATTTGTGGCGCTATTGTTATTATTTAATCTCCATACTAGGTGATAGCCAGTATTTTGTAAAGTCGGATACACTGCTATTTTGGCGCCTTTCGGGTTATCAGGAGATAATGGAAAAGGTGGCTTTTCGGCTGAGTACCTATCTTTAAGATATATTGTCTCTCCGTAGCTTGAATCGATTGAGAAGTGCCGAGTTCCCGACCACAGATATGGAGCTCAAAGCCATAGCCAGGGCGGCGATTATCGGGCTCAGCAGCCCGAGAGCGGCAATGGGTATACCCACCGTATTGTAGATGAGCGCCCAGAACAGGTTCTGTTTTATCTTTCTCATCGTCGCCCGGCTCAGCATAACGCCTGATAGGACATCTCTGAGGTCATCCCTGACCAGGATGATGCCGCCGGTCTCCTTGGCGATATCCGAACCACTGCCCACCGCGATGCCGATGTTCGACTGGGCTAAGGCGGGTGCATCGTTGATGCCATCGCCAACCATCGCCACTATCTTGCCCTCGGCCTGCAACTTCTTGATAACATCTGCCTTTCCGCCCGGCAGAACGTTGGCAATGACCTTGTCGATGCCCACCTGTTTCGCCATTGCGTTAGCTGTTCTTTCGTTGTCCCCGGTAAGCATGATAGTCTCGATACCAATTTCCTTCAGCCCGGTAACGGCTTCAACGGAGTGCTCTTTCAAGGTATCAGCCACAGCAATAATACCAGCTAATTTCTTATCAATAGCCACCATGATGGCGGTCTTGCCCTGAATCTCAAGGCTCTGCAAGGTCTGTTCAAGGCTATCGGTAGTGATGTTATTGGTCTGCATCAAGCGCCGGTTACCAACAAGCACTGCCCTGCCCTCAGCTTTTACGCTGATACCATGACCGGGTATAGCCTCGAATGTCTCGGCGTCCTTGATTACCATCCCCTTCTCTCGGGCCGCCCGCACCACTGCCTCGCCAAGGGGGTGCTCCGAGCCTTTTTCCGCAATAGCAGCCAGCCGGAGAACCTCATCCTTATTCTCTCCGACAATGTCGGTCACAGAAGGCTCACCTTTAGTGAGGGTGCCGGTCTTGTCAAAGACCACCGTAGTCAATTTTTGTGCCTGTTCCAGGTATTCGCCGCCCCGGATAAGGATGCCAGATTGCGCCCCTTTGCCAACGCCGACGAACAGGGCGGTAGGCGTGGCAATGCCGATGGCGCACGGGCAGGCGACAATGAGTACCGCCACGAAAGCGAGAACCCCGGCAGTAAGACTACCCCCGATCAAAAACCAGCCTAAGAATGCTGCCAGAGCAATAGTGACAACTACGGGCACGAAAACAGCGCTGACCCGGTCGGCCAGCCGCTGGATGCGGGCATTCGCCACCGATGCCTGCGCTTCCTCTACCATTTTTACGATCTGCATTAGCGTGGTGTCCGCCCCAACCTGGGTAGCCCGGTACTTCAGGGTGCCCATCTTGTTAAGTGTGGCACTAATGATTTTATCGCCAGACTTCTTCTCCACAGGCATACTCTCACCTGTGACCAGCTTTTCATCTACGGACGAGCTCCCTTCGGTGACGATACCATCTGTGGCTATCTTTTCACCGGGCCTGACGACGACAATTTCGTCAACCATGACGCTTTCGGCCGGAATCTCGACTTCCTGTCCATCTCTGATAACGCGGGCAGTAGCCGGGCGCAGGTCCATCAATTTCCTCACCGCTGCCGAAGCGTTTGCCCGCATATAGTCTTCCATGAACTTACCGAGGAGCACGAAAGCAATGATGACCGCCGATACCTCGAAGTAGACGTTCTTTTCATTTACAGGCAGTATTCCAGGGAAGAACAGGATGAACACACTGTAGAGATATGCGGTGGATGTACCCAGCGCAATGAGGAAATCCATGTTGGCTCTCTTCGCCTTGATTGCGGTGAAAGCACCCTGGTAGAAGCTCCAGCCGCCGATGAACTGAATCGGCGTGCTTAGGATGAATAGCCAGTAGCCCCAGGTGAACCACGGCAACTGAGGTAGAGGTGCCCATGAAATCAGGGACACGCCTGCCGCCAGGGCGAAAAGAGCGACTACCCTGAGGAAGGCAATCAATAGCACGCCCGTCAGAGCTATGGTGGCCCGGCGTTTCATGCTTTTCAGTTGTTTCTCCGGGCTTGAGAAGGTCTGAAGGCAATCCTGGGCGCAGAAATAGTACATCCGCCCACCGAGTTCCGTCTTAAACGGCGTGCTTTCATCCACGGTCATCTTACAAACCGGGTCTATTGGCATAATTTCCTCCAGGATAATTACTTATCAGCAACCGAGGCTGGCTTACCCCTTTGTATCAAAAGTGAGTTCATCCATGTCACCCTGGAGTCCCGACCTGTCGGGACGAAGGATCTCAGGGTGGTGGATATTATTGGTTTAACGCCAGCCCCACACCCAGATTCCCCCTGCAGCGGGGGTCGGGGGTATACTTCCCTTCGACTTCGCTCAGGGTAAACTTCCACCAGAATGACACTCAATGCAAGACAATTGTTTATTATTTACCTTTGACATACTTGGAGGGGTTGGCATCGAAGGTTTTCTTGCAACCGGGGGCGCAGAAGTAATAGGTCTTACCCATATACTCCGATTTTCCGGCAGCTTTCTTTTCATTCACTTCCATACCACAAACCAGATCTTTAGCCATTTTAGTTCTCCTTTCCTATAAATAATTGCCCTTACAGCAGAGTTAGCGCTTGATGGCTTCCCGTATCGTCTCCATCAGCTCTTTGATGTGAGCCTCGCCATGTTGCTCGCGGATGGCATCTGCCACGCAACCCTCGATGTGGCTTTCCAGGACGAAAAGTGAGACTTCATTGGCAGCAGACGAGAGGGCGGTTAACTGGCGGACAATATCAATGCAGTAGCGGTCTTCATCAATCATCCGTTGAATTCCCCGGGCCTGGCCCTCGATTTTCTTCATCCTGGCGATGAGGGAGGACTTATCCTTGGTGTATTGGTGCTGATGTGCGGTTGTTGATATTTCATCCATTTTTATTTCCCCTCCGGTGAGCAGCCGATTCAATAAATTGTGGTAGCTATACCCTATACTACCATAGGGTATAAGCCATGTCAAGCGGTTATGAAAAGAGTATTTAGTAACCTTACCCCCTTAATCTCCCTCTCTGAGCCCAATATGTTTTTGAACTTTTGCAGGGGTTTTTTGCCAACCTAAATAACACGGGTGTATAATCAGTCCTAAAATGCCACAATACGAATATTTGCCGGAGGCAAGACGACATGAAAAGTAACGTAGAGTTCCAAGCTCGCGATAGTAATATACGAGAGGTATTGCTATCGACTGACATGCTTCAGGTGCCGCGATATCAGAGACCATATACATGGGATACTGACCAAGTATCGGAGTTTTGGGATGATATCATAAGTTCTGATCATTCACCCTTCATAGGATCAATCATACTAAATTATGAAACCACCGCAAAATCTGGGTATATCGACATAATCGACGGTCAGCAGAGATTACTGACCATTACAATATTCATAGCTGTTTTACGAGACATCGCAAAGTCTATTGATACAAAGACTGCGGAACGCTACCAACGGCAAGACATCGGTATGGAAGACAGATCCGGCAACGAGACATATAGGATAATTGCGGGAGATGAAACAAAAGAATTTTTTGGGAAATACGTTCAAAGCCCGAATGGGAACATGGCTGATGCCAAACCACAGACAGAACAAGAGAAAAGGATAAAGAAGAACTATCTATTCTTCTTTGAAAAAGTCAAGGATGAGCTGAAAAAATATGCGAACAAGACTGATCAACGAAAATATTTGGACGTGTTACGGGAAAAAATAGCGAACCTCACGGTTATTAAGATTCAAATCGATAATGAAGATGAAGCATACGAGATATTTGAAACAACAAATGCGAGAGGTGTCGACCTTTCGGTCGCAGACTTGCTGAAGAATCTGATATTCAAGAAGCTTCCACCAGACGAGGACAAGGATTTTGCGAGGGAAGTTTGGGAAGAGATTACAAACAACGTTGAGGAAACCAATTCAGAAATGAAGAGGTTCATCAGATACTATTGGATTTCAAGGTACGGGTTGGTCAGACAAAAGAGACTTTTTAGAGAAATAAAAAAGGAAATTGTTGATTACAAGGCATTACTCGAAGATATGCGGAATTCGTCTGATCTCTACAGAACGATAGTTGACGGTGGGCCAGACGATTTCGAAAATTATAAGAGCGGACCAAAAATATTCAAGTCTATTCAAGGCATACGGATTATGAATGTATCCCAATGCCATGTAATCTTGATGGCTATCCTTAACAACATAGACAAGTTAGGTACAGATCCTGCCAGAATCTTTGAATTAATCGAGAAATTCACGTTTCAATATTCGGTTGTTTGCAAGCTCCCTACCAACAAACTAGAGAGGATCTACGGTAGGTATGCCGCCTTACTGGAAGAGGCTTTAAAGAAGGAAGACGCTAAGCGCTTGCCCGGCAGAATAAATTCGGTTTTTTCAGAGCTAGAGAATGAACTCAAAAAAGAAGCGCCTAGTCCTGAGCATTTCAGGTCCGAGTTTTCGGGCTTGGCTTATAAAAACTCTGAGCAGAATAGAAAGCTAATAAAGTACATCTTAGCTAAAATTGATACCCACTACCGAACTACTAAGGAGGAAACTATTGACTTTGATAACGTTAATGTAGAGCATTTGCTACCCCAAACACCTGATAAAGCATGGGGACTGCTTAAGCGTGATATCAAGGATTACGTGAACAAACTCGGCAATTTGACGTTGATTGACAAGAGAATAAATTCTACAGTCGGGAACAAGCTAATCAAAGATAAAATAGGCGTGTTAAGCCAGTCAAGCCTACCTATGAACAAAGTTCTTATAGAAAATTTGGTTAGCAGCAAATATACGTGGGACAGAGAGTCCATTAACAAGCGACAGGAAGAACTCGCGAAAATAGCATGTGATGATGTCTGGAAGCTCTAAGTTACGTCAAAGAGTAAGGTGTTCGCGATTTTGCCGGGACTCCAGAATGACACTTGTACCACCAGTGCAGGCATTTGATACAAGACTCTCCCTCACCCCTTGAACTTGTTGGTAATAGGTAATCTTCTATCCCGGCCGAAGGCTCTGGGGGTTATCTTGATACCCGGTGGTGCCTGGCGGCGTTTATACTCGCTGCCGTCAACCAGCCGGGCGGCTCTTCTGACAATTTCCTCTTCAAAACCCATTGCGATAATCTGCTCGACGCTCTTATCCTCTTCAACATAAGCCATCAGAATCGGGTCAAGGCGGGGATAAGGCGGCAGGGTATCAGTAGTTTTCTGGTCGGGTTTTAGCTCCGGAGAGGGGGCTTTATTGATAATAGCCGACGGTATCAGTTCGAAGCCGGCAACCGAGTTACGATACTTAGCAAGTTCATAGCCTAATGTTTTAGGGACATCCTTGATTACGGCAAAACCGCCAGCCATATCCCCGTACAATGTAGTGAAGCCGGTAGCCATTTCACTCTTATTACCCGTAGCCAGCACCAGCCAGCCGAACTTATTGGAAAGCGCCATTAGAATATTACCCCGGATACGGGCCTGGATATTTTCCTCGGTTATGTCAGATTCAGTCCCCTTAAGATGAGGTAACAGCGTTTCCAGATAGGCTTGAAAGACCTTCTCAATCGGGATAGTCATCAGCTTAATGACCAGGTTCTTGCTCAAAAGCTCGGCGTCCGAGACACTGCCCTCAGAAGAGTACCTTGAAGGCATCGATATCCCGACCACATTGTCACTGCCCAGGGCATCAACCGCGATAGTCGCTACCAGACTGGAATCAATGCCTCCGGAAAGACCCATCAGCACCTTCTTAAAGCCATTTTTACGGATGTAATCATGCGTTCCCAGCACCAGGGCATCATAAACCTCCCCGGGAAAGCGGTGTACCTCGATATGCCTCGGGGGTAGCGGTGGTTTCTGAGCCGGAGCCGGCGCTTTAGAGACGATTATTTTGCCTTCTTGCCGCCGCTGCCCATCCAGTGGCAGTGACTCTTTTCGCCACCTGGGGTCGTGAAGGCGTGTTCTAAAGACAGCCTCGACATCAATGTCAGCCACTATCAGGTCTTCTTCAAACTGTTTGCCTCTGGCTATCACCTGTCCTTTTTCATCCAGCACCAGGCTATTGCCATCAAAAACCAGTTCATCCTGCCCGCCCACCAGGTTGTTATAAACGATGATAGCCACGTTGTCCGCAGCGCGGGTTCCCAGCATTTTTTCTCTCTCGTCACCTTTACCAAAATGGTATGGTGAGGCGCTGATGTTCACGATGACCTCAGCCCCGGCATAGGCTTGAGCCGAAGTTGGTCCAGCCTCGTACCAGATGTCCTCACAGATATTGATGCCGACACCGGCGCCGGCGATAGTATAGACCGGGCATTTATTACCGGCTCGAAAATAGCGGTTCTCATCAAAGACGCCGTAGTTGGGTAGATATATCTTGTGATAGATGTCAACCAGCTTGCCGTCGTGGATTAATGCCGCCGCATTGTAGATGTCTTCCTGGGCATCGACAAAGCCAACCACAACAGTAAGTCCTGAGGAGGCAGCGATTACCTTGTCCAGAGACCGCAGATTGG
>Ga0209514_10003214_pt1 | contig 23819 bp, 22 predicted proteins | sample Subgrocontami58m_FD_187452 | JGI IMG/M metagenome (GOLD analysis project Ga0209514, IMG submission 187452) | Subsurface groundwater microbial communities from S. Glens Falls, New York, USA - GMW37 contaminated, 5.8 m (SPAdes) (version 3) | ecosystem: Environmental > Aquatic > Deep subsurface >...
TATTCAAGAATTTGCAGTGATAGCCGCTTTTTCGCCCGAAATTCGCCCATTCCTAAAAAAGGCGATGTGCCGAATTTCGGGCGAAATCTAAGTGCTATCGCTAAGATGAACATGATCATTCACGATATGGAAGGCGAGATCGTGATTGGCGATACGCTGCGCAACCCGAAGCTGATCGAGACACGGGGCAGCCGCCACTCCACCTTGCGCCAATTCGATCTGGTGACTGCCAACCCGATGTGGAACCAAGATGGCTTCACCGCCGACTTCTACGAGAACGATCCGTTTGAACGTTTTACGCATTACCCCACGGCGAACTCTGCCGATTGGGGTTGGGTGCAGCACATGGCGGCGTCACTTAACGATAATGGACGCGCGGCGATTGTGTTGGACACGGGCGCGGTCTCGCGCGGCAGTGGCAATGCCGGGACAAACAAAGAGAAAGATGCGCGACGGGCATTGACGCAAAAAGATTGGATCGAGGGCGTGGTGTTACTGCCGGAGAATCTTTTTTACAATACCACTGCGCCAGGCATCATCTTGCTGCTCAACAAAAACAAGCCCGCTAAGCGGCGCAAGCAGCTGATGTTAATCAATGCCTCACAAGAGTTTGAGAAAGGCAGACCGAAAAACTTCTTGCCCGACGAGTGCATTCGCAAGATAGCCAAAACATTTCATTCGTGGAAAGATGTAGAGAAGTTTGCGCGGGTGATCTCGCTCGACGAAACAGAACAGAACGATTTCAACTTGAGTCCTTCTCGTTATGTGGATACGGGCGAAGCCGAACTGCACCGCGATGTGCAGGGCATCATTGACGATCTTGCTACGCTTGAAGCGGGCGCGGAATCGCTTGATGCAGAACTCAACAAGATTTTGAAGTCATTGGGGTATCAGCCGTATGCGTAGTAAGAGTTCGGTTATTAGTGAACCATTAGATGTTCCAGAAGATTGGAACGCAACCGAATTAGGCTCTATTTGCGAGCAACGGCGTGAGATTGTTCAACCAACGCAAGATGGAACTACAAGATATGTTGGGCTTGAACATATCGACCCCGGCAGCGCTCTGCTAAAAAGATATGGAAGCGATGCTGATGTTAGAAGTTCAAAGAGTCGCTTTTATGCAGGCGACGTACTCTATGGAAAGTTGCGCCCTTATTTAGATAAGGTTGTTTTAGCAGAATGGGATGGAATCTGTTCAACAGATATTTTAGTTTTTAGAGTTATTGAACAATGCAGTACGCCAGAGTTTTTAGCACATCGCTTACATTCAACTGACTTTCTTGCTCACGCCATCAACACAACTTCTGGGGTAAATCATCCGCGCACCTCATGGGGCGACATCAAGTCTTTCAAGTTAGCTCTTCCCCCTCTCCCCGAACAACGCGCCATCGCGCATGTCCTCTCCAAAATTCAAGCCGCCGCTGAGACGCAAGCCAAGATCGCCGAACGTGCACGGGAACTCAAACGCGCGCTGATGGCAAAACTTTTCACCGAAGGTTTGCGCGGAGAGTCGCTAAGGGAGACGGAGATTGGAACGATGCCAGAAGGGTGGGAAATAGTAAAGTTAGGAGTAATAGCCACTATTGGAAATGGATCAACTCCAAAGCGAACTGAAGAAAAATATTGGACTGGTGGCAATACTCCTTGGCTGACAAGCGGTAAAGTCCATGATGGCACAATCTTCCATGCTGACGAATTTGTGACTGAAGCTGCTCGGCGAGAGTGCCACTTGCCCATAATTCCAAAAGGCAGCATCGTTGTTGCTATTACTGGGCAAGGTAAAACTTTAGGCAATAGTGCAATGCTGGCGATTGATGCTTGTATCAATCAACATTTGGCTTACCTAACGATCAGTAATAAGGGAGTCCATGCAGAATTTGTACTCACCTTTCTGCGCTCACGCTATGATTATTTTCAATCAATTGGTCACGCGGGAGGAAGTACGAAAGGTGCACTCACTTGCGGGTTTCTGAAAAATTTCGAGATACCTTTGCCACCACTTGAAGAACAACGCGAGATCGCTCACATCCTGCAAACCGTTGATGCCAAAATCGAAGCGGCGGAGCGCAAGCGAGCGGGGCTGGATGAACTGTTCCACGCGATGTTGGGGCAGTTGATGACGGGACGGGTGAGAACGACTGCACTTATTGAAAGCCTGTTCAATAAAGCTGTTCCTAAAATTACACTTGACACTGAAGTCGGGACACTTTTAGGATTAGCGTAGAATTGCCCGGCTGACGGATAATCGGGTTATGACTACAGACGATCCTATTGCACCTATCCGAGAATATCTCCAGAAGATGTTGCCTGGGTCTCATGGGCATCAACTGAATGGGCTAACCGATTACGTGATTGCGATCTTGGACAGACAAACCGGCAATCAAGCTGACTTGGTGCGTGAACTCGGTAACCAAGAGGCGGCACTAAAACGTTTGTCGCGGCTGACACATAACGAACGGTTGTCGCCACACAAACTTGCTGACCATTTGTTGGCGCAAGCCATCTCGCAATTGCCCGACCAAGGTCAGATACATTTAGCGATCGACTGGACGATAGAGGCGGAACAGCATTTGCTAACAATGTCACTGGTAATCCACGGTCGAGCCGTTCCAATCTACTGGCGTGCCTACACTGAAGGTGTGTTGAAAGGTCGCATGCGCATTTACGAAATGGCGATGATCAAACGAGTGTTGACCCGATTAGGGCGCACGATTAATCTTCATCGGTTACGAGTGACCGCCGATCGTGGGTTTGCCGATGTCGCGTTGATGGATCTGCTTGATTCCTACGGGATTTTCTATGTCATTCGCGCCCGAGCGAGCACCAAAGTTCTCGTTCGAGGCGAGTGGCAACAACTGCAATCTTTGGGATTTGTAACCAATTCCCGGCGGCGTAATCTCGGTCTGGTGCGCTATTGTGAGAGTGACCCACATCAGGCTTGGGTCAGCCTCAGTCGGATCAGGAACCAGAAGGGAGAATGGGAGATCTGGTATCTCGTCTCCAATCACCGATCGCGAGCTGGGCAAATGGCTACTGATTACGCGCGGCGTTTTGGTTGCGAGCAAGGCTTCCGCGATGTCAAGCGGTTGCTCGGTTTTGCCGAGGCACGCATCGCTAACATTAAAGCGTGGTCACGTTTCTTTGCTTTGTTTGCTATTGCCTTGCTTCTTTTGATGACCTTGGGCACTGCTTTGCTCAACTTGGGAAAAAAAGCCATCATTCAATTGCTTCGTCGAGTTGCTTCACGTCGTCGTAGACGCTGGGAGGTGAGCCTAGTCAACGCGATCCTCTTGTTGCTTAAAACCGACTCGACACTCTGGCAATGGTTGTGCCCCCAGACCACTCTGAACTTGGAAGCCACTTTACCAAATGTGTCCTGACTTCAGCACTTGACACCAATCTCTTGCAAGAACATTGGCGAGAGCAGAAAAAAGCAGCTGTTGTTGAGAAACTAATACATCTCGCTGAAATCAGTAAAATTGAGTTATATGTAACTGCGCGAATTCACGAAGATATTCCACGCCCACCATTATCAGAAAAAATTGCGCAGCTACAAGAGTTGCATGTGAATAAAACTGGCTCGGTCATACGAGTAGGTTACTGGCGAGTAGGGCGAGATATGGTGGGAAATAGACAGTTCAATCAATTCCATGAAGATGCAAGCAGGCTTGTTGCCCAGCGAGGAAAGAACCCTCCCGATTGGCGTGATTGGGATCATCTTCATGTGCATTATTTACTTCGTCACAATATATTCCTTACATGGGATGGGGGAATTCTGTGCCTAGCTGCAGAGCTGTTTGAGAAATTTGGAGTTGTCGTTAAATCGCCAGAAGAGTTTTTAGAAAGCGATCAGTAAAAAATATTGCGCAAGATTATGCGTTCATATTGCGCGATAGTAAGATGATATAGATGAACACAAGAGAACTATTATGAAATTACCCAACGGCGAACAAGCCTCAGTGCCTCAAGAGAAGTTGAGTGACTATTTGCTATCACCCACACATCCTGTCGGGCGTTCTAAGGCAGTTTACTTTCGCTCGCTGGGCTACGATGATACAAACACACCACAATTTATCGAAGCGTTGTTAGGCATCGCTAAGGGCAATGATGTCCGTGATACAATCCAAACAGAATATGGAATCAAGTATACGGTCTTAGGAGAACTGACCACACCCACGAAGCAAACGGCGCAAATCATCACCGTTTGGATCGTGGACAAAGGACAAACGGCTCCGCGTTTTGTGACCGCCTATCCATTTGACGAAGAGGAAGAATAACTATGATCGGCGAACTCGATACTGTCGCGTTAACTCGCAACTTCCCAAAACACAACCTCACCGCCGGTGATGTCGGCGCAGTCGTGCATCGCTACCCTGATGGCACCGCGTTTGAAGTTGAATTCGTCACCGCCTCTGGTGAAACTGTGGCAGTCTTAACTCTGACTCCAAAAGATGTGCGCCCGTTGTTAGGACGAGAAATTTTGCACGTCCGTGAGTTGCCCATCGCCGCGTAACACCCCATGAGAGGGGGCAATGTCCGAACGCACCGAAGTTCAAGACCCACTCATCCACTACGCCACCGAGATCGGCTGGCAATACATCGCCCAAGACGATGCGCTCACTCTGCGCGGCAGTGAGACGGGCTTGTTCTTCAATGAAGTCCTCGCCGCGCAGCTCCGCAAACTTAACCCACGTCTCAACTTCGATCCCCAAGCCATCATCCGCCAACTGGAAAACGTCCGCGCCGACATTGAAGGCAACTACCAAGTGCTGCTCTATCTGCGCGGAGAAAAATCCATTTACGACTCCGAGCAAAAACGCGAACTCAACCTCACGCTGATTGATTTCGATCATCCTGAAAATAATCAATATCACGTCACTGACGAATGGTCGTACACCAACGGGCGGCATACCAATCGTGCCGATGCCGTCTTCCTCATCAACGGCATTCCCATTGCCATCGTTGAAACTAAAGGCGCCAAGAAAAGCGACGGCATCGAACACGGTCTGACGCAAGTGAGGCGCTATCACCGTGAGACGCCCGAACTCGTCACCGCACCGCAAGTATGGGACGTGACTCATTTCCACGATTTCTATTACGGCGGCACCTGGTCGCTAGATCGTAAAAATCTTTTCAAATGGAAAGATGACGAGTCGTTCGAGAGTCGCGTCAAATCTTTTTTTGATCGCCCGCGCCTCTTATCACTTCTGCACGATTACATCCTCTTCACCCGCAAAGATGATGAGCTGCGCAAGTTCATCCTGCGCCAACATCAAACGCGCGCCGTAGAGAAAGTGGTGGCGCGGGCACTCGACCCGCATCGTCGTTCGGGGTTGATCTGGCACACGCAAGGGTCGGGCAAGACCTTCACCATGATTGTCGCCGCCGAAAAATTATTGGCGCAGCCGCATCCCACCCTTGGCAAGAACACGGTGCTGATGATCGTTGACCGCAACGAACTCGAATCGCAACTCTTTGGCAACCTCAGTGCCTACGGCTTCAAAGCAGTGGAACTCGCCGACAGCAAAGCGCGATTGCGCGAACTGCTCGCCGATGATTATCGTGGACTCATTGTCTCGATGATTCACAAGTTTGATGACATCCCGGCGCGCCTCAACACCCGCGCCAACATTTATGCGTTGGTGGATGAAGCCCACCGCACCACTGGCGGCGATCTGGGCAACTACCTGATGGGCGCGCTGCCCAATGCTACTTATCTCGGTTTCACCGGCACCCCCATTGATGCCACCTCTTACGGGCAAGGGACGTTCAAGACCTTTGGCAAAGACGACGCCCAAGGTTATCTCGATAAATACTCCATCGCCGAATCGATCACCGATGGCACTACCCTACCCTTGCATTATTCGCTAGCGGATAACAACGTGCGTGTGCCGCGCGAACAACTGGAGAAAGAATTTCTCGAACTGCGTGAGACGGAAGGCATCAGCGATATTGAAGAGCTGAATAAGATTTTGGATCGGGCGGTGACGCTCAAGACATTTCTTAAATCGCCTGACCGCGTGAGCAAAGTGGCGCAGTTCGTCGCTAATCATTATCAAACCAACGTCGAGCCGATGGGCTACAAAGCATTTCTGGTTGGCGTAGATCGCGAAGCGTGCGCCCTCTACAAACAAGCACTCGACAAATATTTGCCGTCTGAATATTCAGTGGTGGTTTACACGGCGGCGCATAATGACAAAGAACTACTGCAGCAGTTTTATGTGCGCGCGCAGTATCCATTTGATAAAACGCAAGACGCGCCCTCATCGGATAGTGATGCCGAGAAGAAACTCCGCAAAGCGTTCATCAAGAAGAACACGCTCCCCAAAATTCTCGTCGTCACCGATAAGCTACTCACCGGCTTTGATGCGCCCGTGTTGTACTGTATGTATCTCGATAAGCCGATGCGCGATCACACATTGCTCCAAGCCATTGCCCGCGTCAATCGCCCTTACGAAGATGAAGATGGTTTGAAGAAACCTGCCGGATTCGTGGTGGACTTCGTTGGCATCTTTGAGAAGTTAGAAAAAGCCTTAGCCTTTGACTCCGACGAAGTGAAAGCGGTTATCAATAATCTTGACCTGCTCAAAAATACCTTTGCTGCCGCCATGCGTGCGGAAGCGCCCGCCTATCTTCAACTCGCACCGTGGGGCGGAGATGACAAAACACTTGATGCCGCCATTGCCCATTTTGCCGACAAAGAAAAACGCGAAGAGTTCTTTCGTTTCTTTAAGCGCGTTGAGTCGTTATACGAGATCATCTCGCCCGACGCTTTCTTACGTGATTACGTTGCCGATTATTCGCGCTTGACAGATCTCTACGCCAAGATTCATCTACACTTTTCACCACGCGTCTTTGCCGACCCCGACTTGCAAGCGAAGACCGCCGACTTGGTGAAGCAACATGTCGCCTCAACCGGCGTGCGCGAGCCGCGGGCGGTGTATGAAATTAATGCTGAGACATTGGAGGCGATCAAGGCGGGCAAAGAACCTGAGCCGGTCAAAGTGTTCAACCTGATCAAGAGTCTCGCCGTAACAGTAGATGCGAACGCGGATGAACAACCGTATCTACTCTCTATCGGTGAACGCGCCGAAGCCATCCGCACTTCTTATGATGATCGTCAAGTGGGAACGAAAGAAGCGTTGGAGCAAGCGGCAGCCCTTGTCGAAGAATATAACCGTATCCAAAAAGAACGCGCCGAGAAAAATTTCGATACGGACACCTTCTCAATCTTCGTCATCCTACGTCAACACGGATTAGAAAACGCTGACGGACCGGCAATTGAGATCAACGCCCTCTTCAACGCTCACCCGCATTGGCGCACCAATGCCAACGCCCAACGTACACTTAAAGCAAAACTCTATAAAGCATTGCTCGCCCTCTTCAATGAAGACAAATCATTTGAAGTGGCAAAGGCGCTGCTGAAGTTAGAACGGAAGCCGGTCAATTAATGGAGAAGCAAACAGTTGCGCCAAAGATTAGGCGTCAGCGCGGTGCGTGGACTGAAGAGAAGTTTCGGGCGAGGGTGTATGAATGGGCAAAGAAGATCGGCGTCACGCCAAAAGAGATTCATTTACGCTCAATGAAACGCAAATGGGCTTCGTGCTCATCCCGTGGGCGATTAACGTTTGACACCAGCCTGCTTAACTGCGAACGTAACTTCGGAGATTACGTCATCGCCCATGAACTTTTGCACTTACAAGTTCCCAATCATGGAAAACTATTTAAGAGTTTGATGTCGTCGTTCATCCCACATTGGGAACGCTATGCCAAAGCGTCCCGAAAAAATATATGAGCAAGAAAAAGCCAGCACTTGATGAACTGATCTCACTCGCCGAGGTGGTGAGCAATTCTACGCCGCTTATCCGATTTGCTTACAATTCGATCACGATCAAGGGTTACAATGAACACCGTTTAGTCCGCTTACACCGCTCTTTGGGAAGTCCACCCAGTTAGCTTGGCTGCGTAAAAAGTGAATTACATGCTTTACATTGAGAGGATTTAGTTTATAATCTTTGTCATATAAACATGCGAGGAGACATAAAATGAAGACATTTCGTTTCGTTCTTTTGAGTGTAGTCGTGGTGGCTTTAACGCTGGGACTATTCCTTGTGCCGTCTACCGTGGTGTTCGCCCAGACCAATCAGAGTGGGCGTGAAGACACTTACATCCCCAGTTTTAATTTTATGAATACTGCCGGGTCGAATCCTGGGGGTGTCCGCTTTTTTGTTGGGACCAATGACGGTATCCTGGAGTTTTGGATCCCGATCCCGGGAGCCACGTCTGAACCTAAGGCTTTCAAAGCCGAAGATTTCGATCGTGCCCAAGTCAACGTCGCCTTAAATGGTGGAACGGTTACCGAAACCAACCCAACGAATGGTACGGTGGTGACCATTACAAAAGGCACGCAGCCGGGCACGATTATAGTAACTATTAGAGATAGGAATGGCAACTTACTATTGTTTGCTGAGATGAAGCCGTATTAGAAAGAATACATTCCCGCCTACTTAGTTTTTACCCGCCCCTCTTCTTCAGCGAAGAAGGGGCGGTTTTTTGTTAGGAGGAAATATCATAATGAACTATGCAACGAATCCAAAAACTCTCTCGTCCTTATTTGTATTATCTGCTTTATTGATCGCTTGCTCCGGCAATGTGCCGGCACTCCCCACTCTAGCTGTTGTGCCAACATTAGCTCCCACGAGTGTTGCCCCAATTAATTCTCAAACAATCGTCCCGCCTCCTCCTGTTTCTACCAGGAATACTCAACCAGCCACCGCCACAAATGCGAAGCCCGATTTAGCGGCGACGACCGTTGCCGATGTTGCGGCGGCGACCACCCGCACACCGCCAGCTGCCTTGACGGCGATTCAATCCACGGCGACAGCACAATCTAAAAACGCTACGCCAACAAAGCCGTCTGCTATCACAGGTTATCTCTGGTGGGTAACAGATCGCAAGCAGCGCATTTTAGTTTATGGACCCTCGCACCAAACTATACCGCGCGATGTGGAGACGGCGGAAGGATGGGAGGGTCGCGGTGAGGCTTGCTTTGTCGAGGCGGGCGCTCGATACGTGTTGGAAAAATCTATCACCTCTCCATCAGATGGCGTTGGGGTGCAGATCACTTCGGGCAGATGTAATGGTTTCAAGGGTTGGGTTTTCGCCGTCACTGCCCACGCCGAAGCGCCCTAAATCTGTATGCGCTTTTTCAATCGGGTGCAGTGGCTTTATGTTGGGGCGGTTACCCTCTTCACGCCTCTCGCTATGGACGCTTCATTAGCATTGCGTATCTTTAGTATTCCCAAACTGATCACCATGCATTCCGTAACAGCACTAGGGTTAGGCGCGTTGCTCTTGCCGAGTAGCGCGCAATTTTTTCAGAGAGTATTACAACGCCCGAAATTCCCAAGATATTTTTTATGGTTCGTAGCGGCATACTTAAGTTGGCTTGGGTTAACCACACTCACTGCACAAGAACCCGCGCGTAGTTGGCTCGGCAGCTATCAATGGTCGCTAGGGCTGTTCACTCAACTAGGCCTGTGGGCGCTGGCTTGGTTAACCTTCCTCACAATTTCAAATGAACAGATCAGTCAGTGGCTTTATCGGATAGCCATCTTAGGCAGCATCCCGGTCATCGCCTACGGATTGATTCAATACCTCGGGCTAGATTGGGTTCGTTGGATATTGCCTGCCAAGGGAGTGGCGTTCTCCACCTTGGGCAATCCAAATTTTTTGGGCGGTTATTTATCTATCATCATTCCTCTGACATTAAACGCCTGTCTCGAATCGAAACGACGGCTGCACCGACTCGCTTGGAGTGTCTTACTTATCGCTCAGCTAGGATGTTTGTGGGAGACGTATTGCAAAAGCGCGATGATTGCTGTAGCCGTAAGCTCTGCATTGTTGTTGTGGCAGCATTGGCGTTTTGATTGGCGAGTCTTTTTTATGGTCGCTAGCACTTTAGTTGTGGCATCGTTGATTGTCTCAGCCGCGCTAGGTATTTATGGCGAAGGGCTTGGCATGGTTTATTTGAGTGTCAATCCAACTCAGAATCGATTGTTTGCTTGGGCAACGGCATATAACGCAGTGGCGGCACGCCCTTTGTTAGGTTGGGGGCTCTCTTCCTTTGATTTGATATTACCGGCATACGCCACACCAGGTCTCATCTACCAACAAGCCGTTTACGAACTCAATTGGTTGACATTTGATCGAGCGCATAACTTGTGGTGGGAACTGGCGGTAGAGACCGGTCTGCCCGGCGTGATTTTATGGCTAACTCTCTTCGGCGCATTACTTTACATGATGTTGCGGTCAACCGAAAGTCAACCACTTCTCAGGGGTCGCCTTGTCGCCGCTGTTGCCGCGTTGATCAGCTACTCTCTCCATCAACTATTCAACCCTAGCGATATAGGCAGTGTCACTATCTTTTGGTGGTTGGTGGGTTGGACACTTGGCACAGCTTTCTTGCCGAACGACAGCGAGACAGTAATCGTTCAGCCATTCATCCAACCCGATGGAGCGATTCTTCTTTCGCAGATTTTTTTCTTGGTTACAGTTTTTGGAACTGGGTATGGTCTATGGCAATGGGCACTCATGAAGTGAGAGTTGAGTAGTATACAATTGCGGAAACTTGCAAAGCAAGAGTCTTGTTTATCACGCCCGACTAAACACAATTTTCAACGCACAATGAAGGACAATATTTATGAAAGACGATATCGATCTCTCACCCTACATCACCACCTTATTTAAATATTGGCATTGGATTGTTAGTTCGACAGTGGGGCTAGCGGTGTTAGCTTTCATCGTTAGCTTGTTGATTCCCCAAACTTACGAAGCGGTAACCATAGTGGCGGCTACTACATCGCGCTACCAGTTGCAATTCGATGCCCGCTTTCAAAACGTTGCCGACTCGAATCTTCAAGCGGTTTTACTCAACCAATATCGATCCTATCCGATATTAGCCATGAGCGATGACCTGCTACAACAGATCGCCAATAAGACGGGACGGGAAATGAAGGATTTGCAGCGCGATCTTAAGGCGACAAATGATTTCAACCTTGTTACCTTAACCGTGGCAGATAAGAATGCCGAGGAATCTGCTAAGGTAGCCAACATCTGGGCAGAAATTTTCGTCAAGAAAGTCAATGCGCTATATAAAGGCGACAACGAAGTTGAACGGCTGAGAAAACAAAAGGCAGATGCGACTCAAGTGTTGGAGCAATCTGACGCGGCTATCACTGCCTTTCGAAAAGAAAACGGACTTGGCGATGGCGCAGGTTTAGGTTTTCTTGGACAGCAGTTGCAAGTCAAAAAGAATTTATTGATTGACTATCAGATTGAACTAGCGCGTGTCAACAGAATGCGACGCGAAGTGGAATTATTGTCTGCCAATCCAGTTGCCTCACCGACGTTGATCGCCGGACTACTGGCAGAAATGATCAATAATGGCATTCTCCGCGATAACCCACCTCATCAGATCAAGTTGGATGCGGTTGATCCAATAACTGCTTTGGCCGCTATGAAGGTGGCGTTGGATGCCCAGTCAATTGTGCTTGAATCTGCAGCCAAATCACTGCCAACTGAGATTGCCACCTTGCAGACAGAATTAGCCATCAAGCAAGCGCAGCTAGAGCAGTTGAATCGTGAAAGGCAGTTGAGAACAGAAACTTATATGACGCTCTCTCGCAAATTGCAGGAATTAGAGTTGCTGGACCCTACGGGTGTAGGGCAAGTGCAGATAGCTAGTCAAGCGGCAGTACCCACTGAACCGGTAAGTCCCAAAAAGGCGACTAACGCCCTCATTGGCGGGGCATTGGGTTTGTTGGCAAGTATGTGCGGCGTATTGGTTTGGGTATGGCGGCGAGATACCCCGACGTGATCGGATTTGAGAAATTTTTTTCTGGACACCTATAGAGTGAGACAGTTCCTTCGCGGCAAATTTGTCCAAGACCTTTTCATCACCACATTCACTAATATTGGTATTACGGTAGTGGGAGCAATATCTGGAATTTTAGCCGCTCGCCTACTGGGACCGGATGGGCGTGGTGAACTTGCTATGGCTCTCGTTTGGGCTGCGATTCTAGGTACTGTAGTTCAAACAGGTTTAGCCCAGTCACTGATCTATTTTGCCGCTGGTCAACGGGAAGAGATAGGACGTATTTTCAGTACAACAATAGTGCTTGTAGTATTGCAAAGTATCGTTGGGATATCCTTGGGTTGGTATGTTGCATCACAGGTATTGGGCCGATCGCAACCTGCTTCATTACCTGTAGTACACATTTACTTGCTTTCTATTCCCTTTGCGATGATGACTACATACCTATCCGCTATGGCTCAAGGACTCGGTCGCTTTGCTCTGTTTAATTCTCTGCGTATCTATCAGACCATGGGACACCTCATATCCTTATTGGTAGCTGAAGGACTCGGAAGTCCTTCACCCTTATTAGTTGTTGTTTTATTACTGGGTTTTCAAATGAGTGTCTGTGCGATAGGGTTGATCCTTTTTTTGCGGCAGGTTCGACCCGTGTGGCAACCCGCTTATAAGTTCGCCCTGGGATTGCTTAAGTATGGAATTGAGTCTTATTGGGGTGGACTGGGCTGGACAGTTAATACGCGCTTAGATCAATTTCTAATGAGCATTCTTTTGTCAACTCGCGAACTTGGGTTATATGCCGTTGGAGTGTCGTATGCTACCGTGTTATTCCAAATATCAGGCGCATTTGCCATGATTACTTTTCCTCACGTGGCGGGAACAGGTTCCAAGGATGCCCCAGTTACAATTTTCAAGATGTTAGGCTGGAATCTGGTTATTACCCTTCCTCTAAGTGTCCTGGCAATTTTTTTATCGCCTAAATTGCTACCATTACTATTTGGACCTCAGTTTCAAGAAGCGGCTCCGGCTACGGCGATACTATTGATAGGCGCCGTTATTCTTGGCTGCAATTACGTTCTAAGCGATGGACTGCGTGGATGGGGTTATCCGCTGATTCCAAGTATCGCCGAACTGTTAGGTGTTGGTGTTACGGTTATCGGCCTATTGTGGGTACTGAAACCGTTAGGAATTTTAGGCGCAGCTTGGGTTTCTGTAGCCAGCTATAGTCTCACCCTTCTGGTGCTTATCTCAGCCCCCTTTTATTTGTCCAGGCAGGTCAATATTCTACGCCACAAACAAGTCCTGAAGAACGGTTTAAAGTGATGATGAGGAAGCCTAAAGTCTCAATCTGTGTGCCAACTTACAATCGCTCTAAACATTTGAGGCGAACTATTGAATCTGTTTTATCTCAGACTTTTCAGAACCTGGAACTGATTATCTGCGACGATGCATCTATCGATGATACAGAAGCGGTGGTCCACTCTTACAGTGATCCCCGTATCCTCTATCACCGGAATGAACGTAACTTGGGATTATATGAAAACTGGCATATCGGACTTAACCTAGTTTCAGGCGAGTATATTGCGATTTATCATGATCACGATCTTTATTTGCCAACCATTGTCGAGCAGTCGGTAAATATGCTTGATACATATCCATCTGCCAGCTTTGTGCACACCGCCCTTTACATGATTGACGAAAATGACCAATCGGTAGCATTAGACGTAAGACCATTTAAAGAGCTTACCTCAGGTTGGAGACTAAGAGATTCTCTGGCTAGAAGTTGGAACTCGCCGGTAATGGCTCCGACAGCTATGGTTCGCCGTCAAGCGTACGAGCGAGTGGGATCGCGATATGAACATCAACGCTATGGTCAGGATTGCGACCTGAATATGTGGTTTCGACTTACAGAAGTAGGAGATGTTGCCTACATCTCTACACCGCAGGTATACATCCGTACCCGAATTAAGGGACAGACCACTGCCCAATTTCGTTGGTCAGATGTGGTGGGTGATTTGCGTATGCGGGAAGACCATATCCAAGCGGCGTGGGGGAATCATCCAATCAAATACGCACTGAGCAAATGCGAATATGCGTTGGCAAGAGATATACGCCTGAGTATTTTATTTTGCCGAGCTCTCTTGAAGGAAGGTTCCTCGGTGATTGTTGAAGGACGTTACATCGTGAGTAACGAATGTACCCCTGTGATCAAGTCGCTCTTGTTGACGATAGCAAGTAGTAAGGTGTTGCAAAAGATCATGGAAAACACTTTGCTCCCCTTACATTATTGGCGAGTCAAGCGAAGACAAGCCAAGCAGAGAGCACAGGCAGAACCTTTTCGAGCGATGACATCCAGCATCTATGAGTAGCACACGTCTCATAAGAACGCGGTCTCCCAACGGACTACTATTAGGAGCGCTGCTGACTGTAGTGGTTATGGCAGTTCTTCTGGTGCTGATTCTTATTCTAGAGAACTTGCCCTTCCGCGAGTTTGAACAACCCTTGCTTCTATGCTTGGGGATATTCTTGGCAATCATTTCACTCTTGCCAGCCTTTATCTCAATGTATGTACACGGGCATGGTTTTGATTTGTTTCATCCACTTCTCTACGCGGCCTACTTTTTCTTTATCCCAGAGTTTGTGATAGTCAGTTTTATGCTGGTGCTGGGTCAAGTGACTACCTCTTCGGCATTGCTGTTGGGCGATCCGGCACTTGCTCGCATCGCGGCCATGAAGTTTGCCATTTTAGGAAGCATCGGATTAACTCTGGGCTATTTTCTTCCGGTGGGGAGATTGCTGGGGCGGTTGTTACCCACTTTTAAGGCTTTAGACTACCCAACGACAAAATTACAAATATCCGCGGTTATCCTTTTGTTGCTGGGCTTAATAGCTCAGGTGGGTGCTTTTCGCTCTGGATTGTTTGGCTATCAGTCGAATCAGGAAATCGCTATTTTTGGGGCCGCCTTTGCTTTTTTTTCGCAGTGTATGCTGGTCAGTCATGGGGTAATCTGGTATTCCTATTTCAAGGAGAAGCGCGGTTGGTGGTTGCCGTCCATGCTCTCCATCGCGGTGATTATACTAACGGCACTGGTGAGCGGTAGCCGTGCAGCGCTCATCCTCCCATTACTAATAGTTGTGGCTGGGTACCAATACGCTCAGGACAATTTTAAACCGGCCAAGTTATGGAAGTGGGCTTTGCTAGCTGTACTCGCTCTGTGGATAGGGATTGTCTTTGGCACTTATTTTCGTTCGATCAAAACCGAACTTCTGGGGCGTACGACCAGTATGTCATTTAGCGATGTCCTCTTAATAGCCAACCTCACGCGTCTGACAATTCAAAAGCAACCTCTTTTGGATCTCATCAGTTTTGGCTGGGATTGGTTGCCCCACAGGTTGGATGGCATAACGCAGTTAGGGGTCATTCTGAACTTTGCCGATCAATTCAAAGCCGCTGAACGAGCGATAGGTATAGATAACAATATCATTAAGGATATGTTGAATGCTTTTATCCCCCGCTTTGTGTGGACATCCAAGCCTATTGTTGGAGGAACCGAACAAATTGGCAATTTATATTTTAACGTTTCCAATTACTCTCCTGCGGTGACGTACATGGGTGATCTGTATCGGAACTTTGGGGTTTGGGGAATTGCCCCGGGCATGTTGATTATAGGCGTAACACTGCGTGTCCTTTATGTCTGGTTGGTTGAAAAACAATCTCGCTCGCCGTTGCGTATAAGTCTCTTTTTGGTGCTCGCCGGAGTGGTCAACTACGAAGGCATGTATAGCACCTATTTTCCTAGTCTGATTAGAACATTCGTCGTTGCATTAACCGCCATTGCCATCGTCACGATGTTGGGGCGATTTTCTTTCAGCAAGACACCCACGAGTGGAGACCCATAAGTAGTGCACATCTTATTTATAACCAGCGGTTTATTTGAGATTGTAGGTGGGATCGCCCGTCAGAATTCTCATATATGCAAATGTCTCTGCGAATTGGTGGGGGCATCAGTGGATGTCCTGTCATTTTGGGATTCGGGGCAGGTGATCGATCATCGTTATTTGCCTCAAGGCACTCGGCAGATTACTTTTCGTGGATTTAGTGGAGACAAGAAGCGGTTTGCCTGGTCTGTCACATCTGCGCTGCTACGCCAAAATTACGACGTTTGCATGGTGGGCCTGGTGAACTTTATACCCCTGTTGCTTATTCCATTCTTGGTAAAGCGGCAAAAGTACATTGTAATTGTCCATGGCACGGAGGCTTGGAAAAAATTCAGTTTGCTACAGATGTTTTTACTAAACCGTACCCAACGGATTCTATCTGTTAGCCACTTTACCGCGAATCAAATGACAGCCCCAAATCGGATAGCACCGAAAAAAGTCGCTCTGCTGCCCAACGCGCTTGACCCTTACATGGCGGAAGGTGTAAATCCGGTGCAGGTTCAAGACCGACAAGAAGGTTTTGCCCGGTCATCTAAAAACATTTTAACCGTAGCCCGTTTGTCTCGATTGGATCGCTATAAAGGGCACGACAAGATTATTCAAGCCCTGCCAGATGTAATGACGGTTGTGCCAGACCTTTGTTACCACATTGTGGGTGATGGTGACTGGCAACCAGATCTGCATCGTCTGGTCGAGGCGTGTGGGGTCGTCAATCATGTGATTTTTCATGGCTGGGTTAATGAAGCCCACCTACAACGCTGTTACCGTGAGTGCGATTTATTTGTTATGCCTAGCACTGGAGAAGGTTTTGGGCTTGTGTACTTAGAAGCCATGTTTCATGGTAAGGCTGTTTTGGCTAGTAACAAAGATGCCGGGCAGGAAGTCGTGCAACACGGGATTACCGGTCTGACCGTAGACCCCGATGACCATCAATCTGTAGCTTCTAGCTTAATTGAACTTCTGACTAAAGATGATCTACGCATGACGATGGGGCTAAATGGCAAAGCGTTAGTGGAGAACAACTACATGTTCGCACATTTTCAGCAGCGGCTTATGTCTATCCTGCAAGAATCACTCAAGTAAAAGATAAGGGTGTTTCAAATCGGTTGGCAACTTATATGAAGAAAAAAATCCTTGTCGTGACAGATTACTACTTGCCCGGTTACAAGGCAGGCGGTCCAATCCGGACTCTTGCTAACCTGTTCGAGCGGGTGGGTGATGAATTCCAATTCTGCATGTTAACCTCTGACCGAGATTTGGGCGATAACAAACCCTATCCTTTTGCAGGCAAAAAGTATTGGCAACCTGCTGGTAAAGCTCAAGTGCTTTATCTCTCACAGCAACAAAGGACACTGCTTGCCTTTCATGGGCTGTTGAATACCTTCAACTATGATTTGCTTTTTTTAAACAGCTTCTTTTCGCGCATGACAATCAGCATTTTGTTATTACGGCGATTAGGGAAAATCCCCGGCAAACCCCTTCTGCTTGCGCCAAGAGGTGAATTAGCGCCAGTTGCCTTAGGGATTAAACCATACAAAAAACAGCCTTATATTCTTCTAGCAAAATGGCTGGGCTTATACAAAGGGATCTACTGGCAGGCTTCTACGGAGATCGAGCGACAAGATATTCTTTCGATTTTTGGTCAAGCTGCTCTTACAGACGTCTCGCAAATTTGCATAGATTCAATATCCTGGATACGCATCGCGCCGGATTTACCTTCGCCGTCGCCCAATGAGGAATCGAAGATGCCCTCAAAGCCTACCAAGCAGGGTGGCACTGCCCATATTGTTTTTCTATCCCGCATCACCCGGAAGAAGAATCTTGACACGGCTCTCAAACTTCTATCTCAAGTGCGAGGGCAAGTACGGTTTGACATCTATGGGCCTATCGAAGATCAAATCTATTGGCAAGAATGTCAAGCATTGATCAGACAGTTGCCCCCCTATATTCGCGTTGAATACAAAGGCTCCGTTGAGGCGGAGCGTGTGCCGGAGATTTTTAGCCAGTATCATTTGTTTCTCTTTCCCACGCGTAGTGAAAGTTTTGGATATGTTATTTTGGAATCGCTCTCTGCCGGTTGTCCGGTATTGATCAGCGATCAAACCCCTTGGTGTAACTTGGCAGAAATAAAGGCGGGGTGGGATATCCCTTTAGGCAACCCCGATCAATTTCATGCCGCATTGAATACACTTATCTCAATGGATGACCGTCTCTTCAACGACTGGTCACAGGCGGCGCGGGAACACGCTCTAAAATATATGCACGATCCAGCATTAGTCGAAGGCAACCGAAAAATTTTTCTAGAGGCATTCGCCAAGTAATGGATATTCTTGGTATCAACGCCTACCATGGAGGCGCGTCTGCCTGTCTAATTCGAGACGGGCGACTCATTGCGGCAGCCGAGGAGGAGCGATTCAGCCGAATCAAGTATTGGGCAGGTTTTCCAACGCAGGCAATCCGTTACGTGTTAAGTGAAGCAGGTATAGAGCCGCAGGATTTGGAACACGTTGGCATCAGCCGCAACCCCAGCGCAAATTTAATGAAAAAGGCGCTCTTCGCTTTTCGGCGGCGGCCTTCGTTGCGGTTTGTCAGCGACCGTCTCAGTAACGCGTTCAAGGTAGGTGACATCAAATCCGTTTTCTCTGAACGCCTGGCTGTTGCCCCCTCCAGTCTGAAAGCTCAGTTCCATAATGTTGAACATCACCAGGCTCACATGGCTAGCGCGTTCTTCGTCTCGCCATTCAATGAAGCGGCTATTTTTTCAGTAGACGGCATGGGCGATTTTGTCAGCACGATGTGGGGCATGGGCTGCAACAACCAAATTCAAGTGTCCGATTCGGTTCCGTTCCCGCACTCGTTGGGAATTTTCTATACGGCGATGACACAGTGGCTAGGCTTCCTCAAGTATGGTGACGAAGGCAAGGTGATGGGACTCGCGCCATTTGGCAAGCCGGTCTATCTCGATCAAATGAGGAAGATCGTCCGCCTCCAGCGTGGCGGCTCTTTTGAATTGGATTTGGATTACTTCGTGCATCACGCCGAAGGCGTCACCATGACGTGGAACGAAGACGAGCCAAAACTTGGTATGTTATTCTCGGACAAAATCTTGCAGACTTTCGGCGAGCCGCGTATACCACAAAGCAAAATCACCGAACATCATCAAAATGTGGCGGCTTCACTTCAAACAATGTTGGAAGAGGCGGAGTTCGCTCTGGTGCGCAAACTTCAGCGCGACACCAAGCAAAAGGCATTGTGCATGGCTGGAGGGGTTGCCCTCAACAGCGCGTTCAACGGCAAAGTTCTTCCCGAAACGGATTTCTCCGACATTTACATCCAACCGGCGGCGGGTGATGGAGGAACTTCGCTAGGTGTTTGCTACTACATTTATCATCAGGTGTTAGGTTATCCACGCACCTTTGTGATGAACGACGCCTATACAGGACCCAAATACACTAATGGACAGATTGAAACTGTTATCAAGGAATATAGCTTGAATTTCAAAACTCTGGAAGAGGACGATCTGGTGAAGCACGCTGCTGAAATTGTGGCTGGAGGGGATGTACTGGGTTGGTTTCAGGACCGTATGGAATGGGGACCGCGGGCATTGGGCAACCGGAGTATCATCGCCGACCCGCGTCGAGACGATATGAAGGATGTCCTCAATGCTCGCATCAAGCATCGCGAAAAGTTCCGTCCTTTCGCTCCCTCGATTTTGCTTGAGGACACCGGCGACTACTTCGACCAAACCTACGCCGACCCTTTCATGATCAAGGTATACAACATTCTGCCAGAAAAGCGTGCCAAAATTCCAGCCGTCACGCATGTGGATGGCACTGGACGCCTGCAAACTGTCGACCGTAAGTACAGCCCGCTCTATTGGGAATTGATTAATGCCTTTCGAGAGCGCACAGGGGTTCCGCTTGTTCTTAACACTAGCTTCAACGAGAACGAACCGATCGTGGGTACGCCTCAAGAGGCGATTGAATGTTTCTTACGTACGAGGATGGACGCACTAGTTATAGGAAATTTTCTGGTGCAGAAATCACAGGACGTAAAGATTGCGGACTGTCGTTGATATGCGTATCTTGATCATCCACATGCGATATTCCCCGGATCTCACAGGTACCGGTCCGCTCGTCACTCAGTTGGCTGAGGATCTCGCAGCCAGCGGCGAGTCTGTGACAGTAGTGACCAGTATGCCTCACTATGGTCAAACGAAAGTATATTCAGATTTCCAAAAGTATCAGTGGTTCTTTCACCGCGAAGACTTTCATGGAGTTAGAGTTTGGCGTACTCCGGTGTACGTTCCGCCTAATCCTCAGATGTATCATCGCGCCTTGAATTATCTGAGTTTTACAGTCCTATCGCTTCTCCCGGCTTTCCTCTCCGGACCGACAGACGTTATTTTGTGTATCAATCCACCTATTACCACTGGCTTATCTGCCTGGGTCGTTGCGGCGTTTATGAATAAACCGCTGGTCTTGAATATCCAAGATGTTTGGCCCGATGGCGCGGTGCTCATTGGTCAACTAAAAAATCGGTGGCTTATCTTGGCGTCGAGTCTTCTAGAGAAATTTCTTTATCGAGTCGCTTCTCAAGTGGTGGTCATCTCATCCGGAATGCGGCGGAACCTAATTCGAAAGGGTGTGCCCTCAAACAAAATTGAAACTCTTCATAATTGGGCAGATGTGATGCGCATTCAACCGTTACCAAAAGATAATTGGTTTCGCCGGAGGCATGGTTTGAACGGTCAGTTTGTGGTGTTGTTTGCCGGCAATCACGGCTATGTTTCCGCACTGGAAACGGTTGTGGAAGCGGCGTGCCTATTGCGCGATGAGCCGAATGTACTTTTCCTTTTTGTTGGAGAAGGCAGTGTCAAGTCTCGATTGGCATTACTAGCGCGTCAGCTCGATCTGAAAAATGTGCGCTTTCTGAGCACACAACCGGCAGAAGATTTGCCGGAGTTGTTGGCTTCAGCCGATGTTTCTTTAGTAACTTTGCGAGGATCTCTGGGGGAATTGAGTGTCCCGAGTAAGACCTATTCCATTATGGCGAGTGCGCGTCCTATTCTCGCCGCCGTTCCGTTGGATTCTGAGGTTGCCACTTTGATAGTAGAGGCTAAATGCGGCATCCGGGTTGCCCCAGATGATCCGAAGTCTCTTGCCGAAGGGATCAGGCAAATTATTGCCGACCCTGAGAAACATAAAGGGTATGGAATAAATGGTCGTCAATACGTCGTAAAACATTATCAACGTTCATTACTGACCGCTCGCTATCATGAACTGCTCAAGCGAGTTGTTAATACTTGATGTGACGCAACTTTTTTTCTCTGCCCACGAAGAACACCAAGAAACACGAAGATATTTTAGTGTAACTTCGTGAGGTATTAACCACGCGGTTCACCACGTCCCACTACTCTGGAGGATGCCAACCGGCTTCAACCCAGATGGCTCGGGCGCGCATGTGTAGTTCACTGTTCAGGGAAAGGGCGACCACCGTAGCGCGACCTATTGGTGTTTGCCCGATGACGAATGTTCCATCCGCACTCCATGTGAAATGATCCGTCCAAACCTGTGTGCGGGGGTTGAAAAGTAGCGCCGTAACGCCGCTCTCTGGATCAAGCGACTCGGTCAAAACACCTTTGGCTTCATTGCACAAGCGGCAAGAGAGCCACAAGTTCTCTTCAATGGTTTGCCCACCCCTGGCTTTGGGGATGATGTGCTCCACGGTCAACGGTACTCCGCTGACAACTTCCTGTGTCAAGCAGTAACCGCAACGGTAGCGCGCTTGCTCTGCAATATGCTGACGCAATGCCTTGCTGACAGCGGTCAATTGGATTGCCCTAATTCTTGGAGGGTTGGCAGACGATAGCCACGTCTCTTGAGCAGCGCTGCGGCATAGCCGCGGCGAAACGTCAGCACATCCGCTTCGCGTCGGAGAGTGTCGAGATGATTCTCCTCGGCGTTGGTCAGCGAGATTGTCTTTCTTTTGTCGAGCAGCGTTTCATACTCGACCCAACGCTCCGGCGGAAAGGCGCGACTCATTTCTTGGCGCAGGTCGGCGTCATTCATCTGCAAGAGCGGGAAAACGTCAGGTTGATACTGGAACGGGATCTCTTCGAGCAAGGGGGGTAAACTATGCGCCAGACTTTGGGCGACGATAGTTTCGGTTGGCTGCCGAAATAGTTCGGAGGCTCGCTTCAATTGCTTGAACAAAGCATCGGGAAGATCTATGGTAATAGTGTGAGACATGGCAACCTCTTTTACATTCGTTATCCGTTAGTATCTATTTATTATACAACCACGGTTTACTGACGCGACCTTTTTCTCTGCCCGCGAAGAACACCAAGAAACACGAAGAGATTTGGCTCTCCCGTTTTTGCGGGTCGCACCCAGATCTCCGAGTTCTTAAAGAACTCGGAGATCTCGAACTCGGATATCTGCCCGCGTCGGAATGACGGTTTCCGCTTTCCCGTGGTTATAGCGTCATCAACCAGTCATGTAATTCCCTCGCACGGTCGGAGCGGGCGATCATCGCTCGCTTTTGCGAGTCGGCGCGTGACAGGTCCCACGTCTCTTGCCCATAGCGGGCGATGAGGTCTTTGAAGCGCACAAGGTAGTAGAAGTAGACGCGCGGCGAGTTTGGCGCGACGGGGTAGTAAAACGAAATGGTTTGGCGTGGGGGGAAGAACCGTTTCAAAATGATCGAGAGTTTATAGCGCAAACTTTTTTTGCCCCACAACTGCACCACAAGATGAGACGAGGCAACTTGTTGGCTTTGAGTTTCTTGTGGTGTGATGAGGAATTGTTCTCGCGCCAAGTTGAGGTAACGCTCGTCGAAATTTTCTGGCTGCAAGGTGGCTAACAGTTCTTGTGGCACGTTTGTTTGCAATAATTCTCGGGCGAGACGTAACACCAAATAGACGGCGTGCGTGATGCCCCACCCCCGCGCGCGCGCCGCCACCGTTTCCCAATCCATCGTCTCATAATGCTGCACTACTTCGTTGATGTCGCACAACATATTCAAGCGCAACTCGTGCCAGTGTTTGGCAGTATGCAGACAAAGATGAAGGAGTAAATCTTCGGGGGCTAAGACTAAGAGCGGCACATCTTTCGCGGTGATGTTTTGCGCTCGCGCCCATAGTCCGTCGAGATCAATCGTGAATGGGTAGCGTCCATAGATGAATGACCAGTGCATCTCGACGCGGATATTTGTTTGCGGCATGAGGTAGGCGAAATCATAAATATCGGGTCCGACGATTCGATTGCCTTCGAGTGGTTCGCAGCCTAAACCTAACATGGCTTTTTCAACCTGATCTAAATTTTCTTTTCTGACGAGCAGGTCAATGTCGAGGATGGGGCGATAGGCAATGTTTTTGTAGACCGTGCCAGCCAGATGCAGTCCTTTGAGGGTGATGGCAGGAATCGCTTGCGCCTGCAGAGTCGGCAACACCTTGTTCAGTTCCATGTATAACATGGCATTGCGCCAGGCGGTGCGCCGTTCACTCTGTTTGAGTCCGGCATCTAAATCCGACGGCAAAGTAATATCAAGTTGGGTGAGGCGGTGAGACAACAACGGGGCGAGGCGGTGTAGTTTGGCTTGGGCGATGACGGCTTGCCATGCTTGGGGCGCGACCTGCTTGAGCGATTCGATTTTTGCGCTGTCGCTGTCATGGCTGAGGCTGGCGAGAAGAACAGTGGTGTGAGGGGCGAGAGGCATGAGGGCAATAGTATACCAACGTAACCACTCGCCGCTTGCGCCTGGAAATGAATTTCCACGCTGTTACAAAAAGTAGAGACGTAGCATCGCTACGTCTCATTCGCATCAAGTTAAGCAAACTCCAACAACAGTTGATAGGTGTTGGGATGGTTTTTACGTGTGTTCATTCGACAACCGGTAGATAAACAGCGTCGGATAGTTTCCAGCGATTCGCACACTTGCACCGTGTGGTTAAACACAGTGGCGATGTGTAGGACATAACCTTGAATGGTTTTAACTGCTTTGGTCA
>Ga0209514_10003220_pt1 | contig 23790 bp, 23 predicted proteins | sample Subgrocontami58m_FD_187452 | JGI IMG/M metagenome (GOLD analysis project Ga0209514, IMG submission 187452) | Subsurface groundwater microbial communities from S. Glens Falls, New York, USA - GMW37 contaminated, 5.8 m (SPAdes) (version 3) | ecosystem: Environmental > Aquatic > Deep subsurface >...
GAGCCGTCCGAAACCCCGCCGCCTGCCCGAACATTCTCGGCAGAGACCCGCAGAAAAATGTTCTCTTCCTTTTAGAAGAAAAAATCAGTCGCGCGCAAATCAGAAAAGCGGAGAATATTTTTTCTTTTTGGGGTTGCCGAGTGAAGCGAGGCGGTGGCGGGGCGATTGTCCGAACGTACGATTTAGTTTCAAGCCACCACGCGCTCCGCGCGTGGCACATCATTTGTTTTGAAAATAGGTTCTGATTTGGTACAATAAACGCACAAAAATAAATTGACTTTAATTGAATAAAATGCTATTTTCAATGGCATTAGCATTATAAGAATTAGTACATTCAAAATAGGAGGTCAGAATGGCAAAACTCAACATGGTAGTTTCACATCGGCTCATGCAGGACGAAGCAGTCAAGCGTGTCAAAACGCTTCTCAGTGAAGTGAAGAATCAGTTCGCGGACAAGATCAGTGATCTGCACGAAGAGTGGAACGGCAACACTGGCATATTCAGTTTCTCGGCGATGGGATTTTCCGTTTCTGGAACCCTCACTGTGAAGTCTTCAGAAGTGGAGCTTTCCGGAAATCTTCCTTTCGCGGCATCGTTCTTCAAAGGGAAGATCGAGTCCACGATCAAGGAGCGAGCACAAACTTTGCTTGTCTAACAAAGTCCTCATTCTGTAAACTAAAAGGGGTCAGCGTTCGCGTTGGCCCCTTTTTATTTTTTAAAAGTGTTCGTCAGCATCAAAAATTTCTGTTAAAATAAAGTTCGAGCTAATACACCGCAATAAAACTATGAAGAAACCGCTAAAGTTTATCAAAGGTCAGAAATTGATGGTCATTGCTTCTCATAACAAGAAAGATGTTTGGATTGCAAATGTTTATTTTGGAGTTGATGAAAAAGCGACAATTTATTTCGTGAGCTCAAAAAATACAAAACATAGTCAGATGATATTGAAAAATTCGAAAATCGCTTTTTCAATTGCCTGGTTTGACCCAAGCAATCACAAAAATCGGAAAGCGGTTCAAGGACTTGGCGTTTGTCGTCCAGCAGAGAATGAAGAAGAAATTGTATCCGGGGTCAAACTTCACAATCAAAATTTTCCAGAATTCAAAGAGAAAATTACTGTAGAATGGATACACAATAACGAATGGGGCTCAAAGGTTTGGGTGCTCAAACCAAGCTACATGAAATATTGGGACGATGAAATTTATGGTGATGATGAAAGCGAAGAATTTACTCTTAAATAGCTTATGAACCTAAAAGATAAGAAAATTTTCATAACAGGAGCTTCAAGTGGCATAGGACAAGCCATAGCGATTTTGTGTGCCCAAAATGGCGCAAGTGTCCTTATCAACTATCGAAAAAATCTCAAGGGTGCGGAGCAAACGCTCAATGAAGTAGAAAAACACTCTAAAGGTTTTATTTTTCAGGCCGACCTTACTGATGAAAAACAAATCAAAAAAATGTTTGCCGATATTTCCAGTAAGGTCGGCCAAATAGATATTTTGGTCAACAACGCTGGCGACGCGCAACCAGGAGATTTTTTCGATAATGAACGCTGGAAAGATCAATTTGAAAACATTTTCTTTTCGGCTCTCCATGTCTCTCAAAATTTTCTCAAACAAAATGAAAAATCTACTTTGAGAAAAATTTTGAATATAACCTCGTATTATGGAAATATCGGCGGAGGCAATACAGAATACTTTGCATATTCCGTCGCTAAGGCGGCGTTATCGAGCATGACTGTTGCTCTTGCCAAAACTGATGGAAAAGTTTTGGTCAATGCGATTGCTCCTGGATATACATGGACGCCGCCGTGGGAAGGAATATCAGAAGCCGAAAAGAAAATGTGTGAATCGAGAACAATGATAAACCGATATGTGGCCGCCAACGAAATCGCTCTCGCGGCTATTGGAATTTTAGAGAATGACGCGATTACCGGGCAGATTATCACAGTTGACGGCGGCCTCTCCTTACAGAAATTGGAAAGAAAATAGATTGGCGGCGAATTTCAAAAAAGGAATTCCGAAACCCGCCCGCATTCCTCCCCAGACCCCTCCTGCGGGCGGGACAGAAGTCGAGGCAGGGCGAATTCATATCCCCAGTCAAATGTTTCGCCCTGCCGAGTCCGCATTAGTTCTTTTCGAAAAAGGTTCGCGCAAAGTGTATAATTACAGCACCATTCTTTGAATTATTTCTGATATACTGAATCCATGAACAAAGATTATTATATTCAGATAATTGTTACAGTGGTTGGTATACTAATGTCGATTGGTTATTACCCCCAGGCTTATAAAATCTGGAAGACAAAGTCGGCACACGATATTTCTATATATACATACGGTATTTTTGGTATTGGAACTCTGGTATGGACATTCTATGGTATCTATATTAATGATCTCCCAATTATATTTAGTTTTGTAATAGGAGTTATCGGTTCTTGGTTAGTATTTGGCTTAACATGGTATTATAGAAAAAGGAATATTTAAATAAAATTGCTTTAGTTAAAATTATGAAAGATTATCAAAAAAGAGTAGATGAATGGGTTCGTCAATATAAAATTGGATATTTTAAACCACTTGAGATATTAGCTCGTCTAACTGAAGAAACTGGAGAACTTGCCCGTGAATTAAATCATCGATTTGGTCCTAAGAAAAAGAAGGCAACAGAGGATAAGAAGGAATTAGAAGACGAGGTAGCAGATATCATTTTTACTCTAGCATGTCTTGCGAATTCACTTGAGCTTGATATTGATCGAGGATTTTCAAATGTGATGGATAAATGTTATGGACGTGACAAAGATAGGTGGGAGAAGAAAGATCCAGTTAATTAATTTTCTTGATTACTCGCAATAATCCACCCCAATTTACGCGTATCGGGTTATCATGAACTTCCTATTACCAATTATTGCCGCAGTTTTGCAGGCGAGTTCGTTTACGATTGATAAGGTAATACTTTCTTTTCGGAAAGTGGATTTCAAAGTCTATCTTGGCATCAGCTTTGTTTTGATTTTTCTTATCAATGGAATTATTTTTCTCTTGTTTCAACCACCCTTTTCACTCGCGCTGTTTGCCAACTATAACTGGCTTTTAATCTTGATATCGATTGGGCTCATTATCCTCACTAATTTTATTTTCTATTGGGTGCTCAACCACGAACATTTGGGAGAGATGCAGACTTTATCTTTGCTTGCCGGTATCCCCGTGATTTTAATTTCCAGTTTCTTTTTTACGAGTGAACGTCAGCCGACGATCGTGATTCCGGCCTTGATTGCCTTGCTTGCCGTCGTTTGGTCGCATTGGGAGCATCACCATTTCCAAATCGCCAGACGGAGCGCCCTGTTTCTGCTCTGGTCTTTTTCTGTCGCGCCGGTCGGAGTCATTCTTTCTAAAACCTTGCTGGCTACATGGAATCCTATTTCTCTGGAGTTAGTGCGTTCAGGGGTAATTGCCTGCCTTCTTACCCCGTTTTTGTATCGAGGGTATCGTGGCGCTGAAGGAAGTGCCGGCGGATTACTATTGATTACGAATATATTAACGAGCGTTGCCAGCCTCTTGATCTATTTTGGTTACCAGCGGCTGGGTATTGTATATACCACCCTACTCTTTTCCATCCAACCGCTTTTGGTTTATTTTGCATCGGTGTGGTTTTTGCGAGAGCATTGGCAATGGAAAAAAGGTATCGCGTTTTTTATTGTTGTCGGATCTATTACTTTTGCCCAACTCTTGGGCCGATAATGCCGGTAGTGAGAATTTAGTTTAGAATGTAACGTATGATCGAATGTGTCACCGAAGCGATTGTGTTGGAGTGGACGCCCACCGGCGAAGCCGATGCCCGAGTGCATTTGTTTACGGAAGCGTGGGGGCGGGTGGTGGCGCGAGCAACAAGTATTCGCAAAATAACTTCCAAATTGTCGAGCCACCTTCAGCCAATGAATATCGTCCGAACTCGACTCGTAGAACAAAACGGCATTCAGCTTGTGGATGCGCTGACGGGCAGGAAAAACCTCCACGACCCAAAATTAGTAATCCCATTACAACTCATCAAAGCCTTAACCGGTGAAGGCGAACGGGATTGGGAGCTCTGGCAGTTTTTGAAACTAGGTCTTTCTGGTAAACTAATAATTGATACGCGTTCCGTGCTCGCTCGACTTGGTTTTGATCCGCAGTTCGCGACCTGCGCGTTCTGTAACAAAACTCCCGTCCGAGTTTTTTCTTTAGAAGATTTACATTTCTACTGTGCTGGATGTAGTGCCGGCCACCAAGCCTCATTTATATATGTCGAAAACTAAATTAATTTTTCTTATTGTTCTACTGGGCATTGTCGCGGTCAGTCTTTGGTATATTTATCAAAACCAAAACCGCGATGTGGGGTTGCAAGTGATACTTCCCACAGATGTCTTTGTAGGCGTTCCCTTGGACGCCCAAGTCTCCTTAAGTAATCAGTCGGGTACTATCCTGAATGATGTTTCCCTGACGATGACCTTGCCGTCGGGCGTAGTGTTCGTCGGGAGCGGCGAAGAAAAATTGATTGAGAATCGTTCGCTCGGTAATATCGGGGAAGGCAGTTTGAATACGGAACATTTTCAAATCGCGTTTTTGAAAGGCGCGAATACCACGCAAGCCATTAAAGTTTCGGTCAGTTATTCGCCGAGTTCTTTAGGCGCGCGTTTTGAAGAGCAGAAGAAAACTGAAATTGCGGTCAAAACTGCTGGCGTAGTAGTTTCGTTGCGAGGCCCGCAGAAAGTATTAAGTGGAGAGGAATTTCCAATTGAGCTGGTATATCAGAATATGGCGGATACGGATGCGAATGATTTAGTTCTTCAGCTGGTGTATCCCGCGGACTTTTCTTTTACGAGTTCTAGTTTGAAGCCCGATATCGGCAAGGATACGTGGAACTTGGGCGATCTGCGCAAAGGATCCGAAGGAAAATTTTCCGTTCGAGGATCATTGCTTGGTCCGGACAATGCGGTGGAGAATTTTCTGGCCAACCTCAAGGTGAATTTGAAGGGCCGAGTGTATACGCTCGAACCCCAGCCGTTTCAACTTACCGTGACTCCTTCGCCACTGCTATTGAATATTAAAATCAACGATCAAGTTGAATATATTACTAAACCAGATGAAGCGCTGACGTATGTAGTGAGTTATGTAAATAATACTGACACTGCATTACGGGATGCGGTCATTCGAGTTCGGCTAGTCGGGGAAATGTTTGATTTGAATACTTTGGAAACGAATGCGGTACTGCGCTTAAGCGATAGTACGCTGGTTTGGAATTCCCAAAACGCTCCGGAATTAAATTTGCTCTCACCTAACAGCGCTGGTTTTGTGCAGTTTAAGGTTCGCACCAAACATCAATATCCAATTCGGCGATTTGGCGACAAAAATTTCGTCCTCAAAACTGAAGCGCAGATTGAATCGCCAACTGTGCCACCATCAGTTTCCGCGTCGCGAACCTTGAGCGTGAAACAAATAGAAACGAAAGTGAGTGGTAATCTCACGATTGCGACCAAAGCCTATTTCCGCGATGCAGCCGCCGGTTTTGTAAACAAAGGTTCTTTGCCGCTACGCGTTGGTCAAGCAACTGACTTTACCATTCATTGGCTTTTGCAAAATGCCGCGGATGATGTATCTAAGCTGGAGATGCGCGCGTCGTTGCCAGAAGGTGTGAAATTCACCGGCCAAGTAACCAGTAACTTCGGCTCTCCGCCTACATACGATGCCGCGAATAATCAAGTGGTCTGGGTGATCGATACTATTCCCGCGAATAAAGGAATAGTAGATCAGCCGATTGAAGCGGTGTTTCAAGTTGAAGCCACCCCAGCCGCGGCTCAAGTAGGGAGTTATATGAGTCTTTTAGGCGATACATCCGTGAAAGCCACGGATAATTTCACCAACAGCGAGATTACCGCAACCGCAGGCCCAGTTACCACGGCATTATCGGATGATCAGACTGTGGGGCAGAAAGGAGGCGTGGTTCAACCATGAATCAGCTTATAGCTCGTAGCGTATAGCATATAGCTTTTGTAGAGTTTTTTTGGTAATCTTTTGAAATGGAAAATCTGATGGAGAAAATAACCAGCTTAGCCAAACGGCGGGGTTTTATTTTCCCCGGCTCGGAAATTTATGGCGGTCTGGCGAATTCGTGGGATTACGGTCCATTAGGCGTGGAATTGAAAAATAATATCAAGCAGGAATGGTGGAATCGTTTTGTCCGACGGCGGACAGATGTCGTTGGCATTGATGCGGCGCTCATTATGAATCCCAAAGTCTGGGAAGCAAGCGGGCACTTGAAGAATTTTTCGGATCCGTTGGTGGAGTGTAAAAAATGTCATGAACGTTTTAGAGCTGATCAAATTGACTCTAAAGTTTGCCCGAATTGCGGTGGTGAATTGACTACGCCCAAGCAATTTAATCTCATGCTCAAAACTTTTCTTGGTCCTGCCGAGGAAAAAGCGAATGAGGTTTATTTCCGTCCAGAAACCGCGCAAGCAATGTTTGTAGATTTTAAAAATGTCTTAGAAACAACCCGAAAGAAAATTCCATTCGGTATTGCCCAAGTCGGAAAAGCTTTTCGTAATGAAATTACGCCTGGCAATTTCATTTTCCGAACGCGGGAATTCGAGCAGATGGAAATCGAATACTTTATTAAAGAAAGCGAGTGGGAAAAATATTTCGAAATGTGGCTTGAGGAAATGCGATCATGGCTGAAGCATCTTGGCGTAAAAAAATGGCACGAACAGGAAATCTCACCGGAAGAACGGGCGCATTATTCCAAGCGGACAGTGGATATTGAATACGAATATCCTTTTGGGCGGAAAGAATTATACGGTTTGGCGTATCGCGGCGATTTTGATCTGAAAAATCATACGGAGAAAAGCGGAGAAAGTTTGGAATATGCTGATCCAGCTACTCAAGAAAAATTCCTTCCACACGTGATTGAGCCGACGTGGGGAGTGGATCGTTCGGTATTAGTGGCAATGCTCGAAGCCTATCATGAAGAAAAGGCGCCGACTTCCGAAGAAGGGGAAACGGATATGCGGGTTGTGATGAAATTCCCGAAATGGTTGGCGCCAATCAAAGTTGCGATTCTGCCGCTTTCCAAGAAAGAGAACTTATCTTCCAAAGCCAAAGCCCTCTACGAAGATTTAGTAAAAACTTTTGTGTGCGAGTATGACGAAACCCAAAGCATTGGCAAACGCTATCGCCGGCAAGACGAAATCGGTACGCCATATTGCGTGACCGTGGATTTTGAAAGTTTGGAAGATGAAGCAGTAACCGTGCGGGAACGTGATACGATGGAGCAAAAACGAGTGCCTATTACAGAATTAACAACATATTTAAAAAACCAATTTGATGAAACCCTTTAAGCAATACGTATTAGAGAATGGTCTTCGTGTAGTACTCGTACCCCAAAAAAATAGTTTAGCCGCAACAATATTAGTATTAGTAAATACTGGATCTTTTCACGAAACAAAAAAAATCAATGGACTCGCTCATATTATCGAGCATCTTTGTTTTAAAGGGACAAAGAAAAGGCCGTCCTTTTTGGAAGTAACCCAGGCCCTAGAATCACTCGGCGCGATTCACAATGCTTTTACGACTGAAGAAGTAACAGGTTATTTTGCTAAAGTTGGCGCTACCAATGTACTTGCGGCTCTGGAGATTGTTGCGGATTTATATGTGAACCCGTTATTTCCGGAAAAAGAATTAGAAAAAGAAAAGCCGATTGTTATAGAAGAAATCAAAATGCGTTATGAAGATGCGCCCATGAATCGGGCGCAGTTCCTTCTCTATGAATTAATGTATGGTGATCAGCCAGCAGGATGGCCAGTGGCGGGTACTAAAGAGAGTGTTCAAGGAGCAACTATAGCGGCAATCCAACAATATCGTGATCAACATTATACGGCGTCCAATACGGTCGTGGTGGTATCTGGAGCTTTTTCCGAACAGCAAGTGAAACGAGATATCAAGAAATTGTTTAGTACTATCAAGAAAGGAACACCAGCGCAAAAAATTTCGGTTCAAGAATCCCAACAAGCTCCGCAATCTAAAGTCTTTTATAAAGAAACGGGCCAGACCAGCTTAGTGATTGGTTTCCGAGCTTTTTCTATGTTTGATGAACGGCGCCATGTCCTTCGAGTGTTAACGAAAGTGCTTGGCGGCAGTATGAGTTCTCGGCTTTTTGTCCGGATTCGGGAGGAATTGGGGGCGGCCTATGATGTTGGTGCGGACGCGGAATTATTTACGAGTCATGGAATATGGGAAGTGTATGCAGGCGTGGATCATGATAAGTTGGCGATAGTCATTCAATCGATTTTAAAAGAATTAAAACGCATGACCCAAGAGTTAGTCCCTGCCGAGGAACTCGAACGAGTCAAGAACTATATGATCGGACGAGTGTTGTTGGGGCTAGAAACATCAGACGCGCTTGGCGAATTCTACGGGGAACAGGCATTGTTGCGAAAGGACATAACGATGCCCCAAGAAATTATTCAACGAATTAAACGGGTGACTGCTAAAGAGATTCAAGTCTTGGCGAAGGAATTATTTAAAAATTCTGGACTGAATTGTGCGGTGGTAGGACCGTTGAAAGAATTACCAACAGGGGTGACTCTAAAAATCTAGTTTTGTGTAACTAAACTTCCTCTCGAAACGTTATCACTATATAATAGATACATTGAGATGGAAAAAGGAAATCCACAAATAATCGAAATCAGCTGGGCCAGTCTCTGGCGAGTGGTAGGGGTACTCCTTATCGTCAGCTTTTTATTTTTCGCGCGCGACGTGCTGGTTGGCGTAATATTAGCTATTGTCATTTCTTCAGCCTTAGATCCCATTGTCAGTTTCCTGGAAAGACACCGCATCCCGAGAATCATAGGTACGTTAGGCATTTTTATCTTGGCGATTACTGGTTTAGCGCTGATTCTGTATACCGTAGTCCCGATTGCCCTGAACGAGTTGAATGTACTGATTACCAGTATTTCTGACACGAAGACGCCGATATTTGGGCTTAAAGAAGCGGCGGAAATCGTAAAAGCTTTCAATGAAAGCGTTGGCCGGCTCGCGAATCTATTGATTAGCGGCAGTACATCGCTTTTAGATACGGTATCGAAATTTTTAGGAGGCTTGGCATTAGCGGGATCAATTTTTGTCCTTTCATTTTACCTCACTGTTGATCGGGATGGGGTAGAGAATTTCTTAAAAGCAATTCTGCCGCCAGGATATGAGGAATTGGCACTGACAATTTACGAACGAACCAGAAAAAAAATCGGCAAATGGTTGCAAGGCCAGATTTTTCTTAGCTTAAGTATTGGCGTAAGCGTATGGGTTACTTTATCAATTCTGAATGTTCGTTATAGTTTGGTGTTGGCAATTTTAGCCGCGCTACTGGAAATCATCCCTTATGTTGGGCCAATTTTGAGTGGCGCGATTGCGTTTTTGATCGCCGTCACTCAATCTTTCTCGCTTGGGCTTTGGGTCTTGGGATTGTTCGTTTTAATTCAGCAATTAGAGGGTAATTTACTGGTGCCGATGTTTATGCGTTTGACGACTGATCTACATCCCGCAATGATCTTAATTACCCTGCTTGTAGGCGGTCAATTTTTAGGATTTGTGGGCATTATCCTTGCGGTGCCGGCCGCGGTATTCGCGCAAGAGATTATTAATCATTGGTCTAGTTTTAAGTTGAAACGCAAAGGAATGTTCTAGTGGGGATGACGCTCTTGGACTTGTCCAGAGTATATTGAAGGATGATTTTTTCTGGCAAACCGAGTAAGATAGACAAATATGCAGAAGTGGTCTATCACTAATTCTATACCGTATCTGAACGCGCCGCCGCATCTTGGCCACGCGTTGGAATTCGTGCAAGCGGACGTGCTTGCTCGTTGGCATCGCCAAAAAGGGGAGGCGGTTTTTTATTTAACCGGTACGGATGAGCATGGCACTAAAATCAGTCGGGCAGCGCAAGCGGCGGGAATACCACCCCAAGTATTTGTTGATCAGATTTCCGAACAGTTTCAAGCGTTACGACCAGCGCTGAATTTATCCTACGATGCTTTTATTCGAACTAGTGATCAAAAACAACACTGGCCGGTTGTTCAAGAATTGTGGGAAAGAATTTTAACGGCGGGGGATATTTATAAAAAAACCTACACCGGTTTATATTGTGTCGGTCACGAGGCATTTGTGACTGGAAAAGATTTGGTGCAAGGCGAGTGCCCGGTCCATAAAAAGAAACCAGAAACCGTTTCCGAAGAAAATTGGTTTTTTCGATTATCCAAATATCAGAAGAATTTAGAGCAGTTGATTACAAGCGATGAATTAAAAATTATTCCAGAAACCCGCAAGAACGAAATTCTTTCTTTTATTCGGGAGGGATTGGAAGATGTAAGCGTATCTCGGCCGAGAAAAGATGTAGAGTGGGGGATTCCATTTCCAGGCGACGAAACACAGACAGTGTATGTGTGGGCAGAAGCCCTAATTGCGTATATCAGCGGGCAAGGCGGTATTGAAAAATGGGCATCACACCCGGCAGACCTACAGGTTATTGGCAAAGATATTTTGCGTTTTCATGCGACTATTTGGCCGGCGATGCTCTTGTCGGCAAAATTGCCGTTACCAAAACAAATTTTTGTGCATGGTTTTATCACGACTGGCGGAGAAAAGATTTCTAAATCACTGGGTAATACAATTGACCCATTCGAATTGGTAAAAAAATATGGAACCGATGCAGTGCGATATTATTTGCTTCGAGAGATTCCTTCATCGGAAGATGGGGATTTTACTGAAGAGCGTTTTAAAGAGCGGTATAACGGAGATTTGGCGAATGGTTTGGGAAATCTTATTGCTCGTGTTGCTACGCTCGGAGATAAAATCGGTGAAATTCAATCTAAAAAACCGGTGATCCCTGATGAAGAAATAACTCGTTCCTTAAGCGCTTTTCGTTTTCATGAAGCGCTGGAACGGATATGGCAACAGATCAATGTTCTGGATAAGAAAATTAATGATGAAAAGCCATGGGAAAAATCGGGTACAGACAGCGCGACGTTGATTACGGAATACGCGAATCGCATCTTTGTAATCAGCGAGTTACTTAAACCATTTTTACCGGAAACGGCAGAGAAAATTCAAGATCAGTTTCGTTTTAGTGGTGAAGTATTAGTAATAAAAAAAGGCGCGAATTTGTTTCCACGCCTTTAAATAGATGTCCTATCTTTTTGACGCTCATTCTCACGTTCAATTTCCAGCTTATGATGGCGATCGTGAAGCGGTGATTGAGCGTGCCCAAAAAGCTGGGGTCAAGATGCTTGCTGTGGGGACACAGTACGCGACTTCGCAATCCGCGATTACCCTCGCGCAAAAATATCCCAAGGATGTCTGGGCAACAGTTGGATTCCACCCGAATCATTTGAGTACGACATGGCATCACGATCTAAAGGAACAGCAAGAATCTATTCCGGAAGTATTCGATAAAGAAAAATTTCTCACATTGGCTCACGATCCAAAATGTGTGGCGATCGGAGAATTCGGTTTGGACTACTATCGAATCACCGGAGATGAAAAAAATATCAAAGAAAAACAGCAGGAGGTTTTTAGGGAACACGTACAGATTGCTCAAGCGGTTGAAAAACCATTGATGATTCATTGCCGTCCGAAAAAGGGGACGGACGATGCCTATGAGGATTTGTTAGGATTATTAGGGAATGCTCGAGTACCAGCAGTGATTCATTTTTATGTGGGCAGTCCAGCGATTACTGAACAATTATTGACCACTGGGTGTTATTTCACTTTTGGGGGCGTGATTACGTTTGCCCGAGACTACGACGAATCCATTCGCCTGATTCCGCTGGAGCGGATTCTTTTAGAAACCGATTGTCCGTACGTGGCACCGCTATCCCAGCGAGGGAAACGCAATGAACCAGCGTTCATTCCCGAAACCTACCGGAAAATGGCAGAAATAAAAAAAGTGGATTATGATAGGTTAGTACAAAGCGTCCAGTCGAATTTTGAATCAGTTTTTCGAGTCAATGCAGAAGCCTAGTTACAACGCTAAAAGGATTGAAGCCAAGTGGCAAAAAATGTGGGCGCAAAAAAAGTTTGCGATCTGGCATAGCACGGAGGATAAGAAAAAAGAAAAACGCTATGTCTTGGATATGTTTCCCTATCCTTCGGGAGAGGGGTTGCATGTTGGCCACGTAGAGGGTTACACCGCTTCGGATATTATTTCTCGTTATTATCGGATGCGCGGTTATAATGTACTCCACCCGATGGGTTGGGATGCGTTTGGTTTGCCGGCAGAAAATTACGCAATCAAAAAAAAGATTCACCCCAAAATTGTTGTTGCGCAGAATATAAAAAATTTCACCCAACAGCTTCGCCGAATGGGTTTTAGTTATGATTGGCAGAGAGAAGTGAATACGACCGACCCACACTATTACCGATGGACTCAATGGATTTTTCTTCAGCTTTTTAAAAAGGGTTTGGCCTATGAAGCCGAAGCGCTGGTTAATTGGTGTCCGAAAGACAAAACTGTGCTGGCGAATGAAGAAGTGATTGACGGGCATTGCGAGCGGTGTCAAAGCGTGGTTGAGCGAAAAAAATTGAAGCAGTGGATTTTTAAAATCACGGCCTATGCCGACCGGCTTTTAGCGGATTTGAAAGATCTAGACTGGCCAGAGAAGGTGAAGGAAATGCAGAAGCATTGGATTGGTAAATCTGAAGGAGCATTAATTACCTTTCCAATAATGAATTCTCAATCTGCTGTTGAAGTGTTTACCACCCGACCGGATACCTTAGCCAGCGCGACGTATATAGTCCTAGCCCCAGAACATCCGTTACTCAATGCTTTGCAATCCCAAATTAAAAATTGGCCAGAAATCCAGCGCTATGTCGGACAGGCAAAAAATAAAAGCGAACGGGAACGGCAGGAAAATAAAGAAAAAACTGGAGTAGTCTTGCAGGGGATTACTGTAACTAATCCATTGAATCAAGAAGTGCTTCCTGTCTGGGTTTCGGATTATGTGTTAGCGCATTATGGAACGGGAGCAGTGATGGCCGTGCCTCAACACGACGAGCGAGACCGAGCCTTTGCCGAGAAATTTAATCTGCCAATTGTAGATCGGCCGTTACTACCCAAGGATGAAGTGATCGTTAAGGTGAAAGGAAAAAAACAGGTGCAGTACAAGCTTCGCGATTGGATTTTTTCTCGTCAGCGGTATTGGGGTGAGCCGATTCCGATTATTAAATGCACGCAGTGTGGTAATGTACCGGTACCGGAAAAAGATTTGCCGGTAACTTTGCCGAATGTAAAAAATTATGAACCCACTGGCAACGCCGAATCGCCATTAGCGGCAATGGAAAAATGGGTCAAGGTGAAATGTCCACAATGCGGCGGCGGAGCCAAACGAGAAACGAATACGATGCCGCAATGGGCTGGCTCGTGCTGGTACCATCTTCGCTATCTCGATGTGAATAATAAAAAGCGATTTGTTGAGGAGAAGAAAGAACGCTATTGGCTCCCAGTGGATTTGTATATTGGCGGCGTTGAACACGCGGTGCTTCATTTGCTCTATGCTCGATTCTGGCACAAAGTTCTTTTTGATCTTGGCTTTGTTGCGCAACCGGAGCCATTTCAGAAGCTGGTGAACCAAGGCTTAATTTTGGGACCGGATGGGCAAAAGATGTCTAAGTCAGTGGGTAATGTGGTCAATCCAATTCCGATTATATCGGAATTTGGGGCAGACGCCTTGCGGTTATACGAAATGTTTATGGGTCCACTGGAAGACGCGAAGCCGTGGGACCCGAAAGGCATTATTGGCTTAGAACGTTTTCTCAAACGAGTGTGGACGTGGGTGATGAGTGAAAAGAAAACTTCTGCCGAGCAACCATCGCCGGAACTGCAAAAATTACTGCATAAGACAATTAAAAAAGTTACTGAAGACATTCAAGCGTTTCGATTTAATACCGCGATTAGCAGTTTGATGATTTTATTAAATAGCGCAGAAAAAGCCAGCCCAGATTCGCGCACGGTGGCGCTTTTTATAAAATTGCTTTTTCCTTTTGCGCCGCATATCAGTCAGGAATTGTGGCAGTGGATGGGGAAGAAAGGATTACTCGATTATGAAGCGTGGCCAACGTATGATCCAGCGCTCATCGAAGATACAACGTTCGAGCTGATCGTTCAAATTAACGGTAAATTCCGAGATAAGATTACGGTGCCGATGCAGATTTCCCAATCCGAAGCGGAAAAATTAGTCCGAGTCCAGCCGCGGATCCAAGGGTTGTTGAAAGGAACGCAACCGAAAAAGGTGATTTTTGTTGCTGGGAAACTGATTAATTTTGTGCTCTAATTAACTTACGTTATGCTGAAGTTTATCGGACTTCTGATTTTAATTGTTACCGTTACTGCCGTTATTTTTGTTTCTCGGCATGGCCTGCAAGCGATTAAAATCGAAAGCCCTGCTCAATGGATTAAAAATAATCTTTTCAATGCTCATTCTTCCTCTGTATCTTCGGGGGGTCTTGCTCGTTCCACGGTTTCTTCGGCGAAGTCCGGAGCGCCAGTATTTCAGAAAAGGGAATTCGTGCGCATTGGTTATGTGCGGCCAAAAACTAATTTTCAGCTTTATGCAGAAATAGGATTAGATGCTCAACTCAATAAAAATGAATTTATTAATCTTACCGGTTGGACCGTAAAAACCAACAATGGCGGCGAGTTTCGTATTCCCAAGGCTCAAGATTTGTATGCCACTGGCGGTCCAGAATCGGATATTTTTTTGAAAACTGGAGAACGGGTAAAATTATATTCCTTACCAGCCGTGAAAGGAAATTTCCGTTTAAATAAATGTATCGGTTATCTGGATGACGCGTTTCCGCTTACGCCGCGTTTGCCGCGTAGTTGCCCAAACATCTCCCGTTCTGAGATTTCTCGTTTTACTGGCCAGTGCCAAAGTTATTTGCTTTCTCTTGGCAGTTGCAAGAATCCAGCGCTTAATCCACCGATTCCAACGAGTGATACTGCCTGCCAAGATTTTATCCAGCAGTTAAATTACACCGGTTGCGTGGCTAAGCATAAATTCGACTCAGACTTTCGTTCTAATGAATGGCGGGTCTGGATTGGCTCGCAAATGGATATTTTTGATGCGTTGCACGATCACGTACGGCTTTATGATCAGAACGGTACGCTGATCAATGAATACTCTTATTGATGATAATGAAAACCCTGCCTTTGCTCCGCTCCGGCGGGGTGAAGCTACTATGTAGCTTCACTTTCGTTCGCTCAATACGACACTGATCATTAAATCGCGCTCGCCGCGGCGCACTTTCATTTTCAGCGTGTCGCCTACATTTAGTTCTTCTAAAAAGTCTTGGATAGTTTGTTCAGCAGTAAGTTTTTTATTATTGCATTCCAATACAATATCCTGTTCTCGGATACCGGATTCTGCCGCGGGCGAATGGGGGATGATGGCTTCGTGATGCTGGCCGCGGCTGACAATGAGCGCGCCATAGTTTACCGGTAGTTTCAATTTTGCTTGCAGGTTATCGTCGATTGTAATATAGCGGAGCCCAAGCAGTGGACGGCGAACTCGGCCGTATTTTTTTACATCCACCAGATCTCGTTTTGCGGAATTGATTGGTAGAGCAAAACCGATATTTTGGGCGCCAAAGACAATCGCCGCATTAATCCCGATTACTTCTCCTTTTAAATTAATAAGCGGTCCGCCGGAATTGCCCGGGTTAATTGCCGCGTCCGTTTGAATGAGCCCCCGGAGTTCCTGCATAGGCGAGTGAGCATCAGTTTTCGCGCTGATCGTGCGAGAGAGGCCGGAGATGATTCCAGAAGAAACCGTATTTTGAAACATGCCTAAGGAATTGCCAATAGCGAGTACATCTTCACCGAGCTCTAATTGGGCGGAATTTCCGAAGCGAACGATAGGTAAGCGCGTAGCTTTAATTTTGAGAATTGCAATATCGTCAATTGGATCCCGCGCTAAAATTTCTGCCGGATAACGCGATCCATCAGTCGTTACAATTGTATATGCCGCTTGAGTGTCAGAGATAACGTGTTTATTCGTGAGAATAACTCCATCGGCACTCACAATAAAGCCGGACCCACCGCCGACTTGCACCATACCGCGGGCGTCAATTTTGTCTTCCGGAATTTTTAATTCTGGCATGCCAAAAGGAAAAAGTGGCATCATATCCGCTGGTAATTCCTTTTCGATATCTTCTAAACTTTTGGAGATGACAATGGAAACGACTGCCGGCATTACTTTTTTGATAGTTTTAGAAATTTTATTCATGTTGTTGATTCTATATTAATTTTCTCCGGATGACGAGTTTGCCGAATTCAATCGCAAGGATATTGACCAATCCAACTACAAACACGCCGAGTAGCCATAGTGGAGGAAGAGCAACTGTTTCTAAGAGATTTTGGAAGAAAGGAGTATAAATGGAAATCATCATTAAACTGATCCCAATCGTCGCGCCGCAAAAAAGATACATATTAGAAAATGGATTGTAATGAAAAATACTTTTTTGCAGGCTCCGCACCGCGAAGACTAAGAATAGAGAATACGTGCCGAAAGTTGCGAATATAAAAGTTCGCACCAGCATTGGATCATAATTCAGTTTCGATAGTACATAATAGAGCGAAAAGATTAAAAGGCTGGACGGGATGCCGATGGCAAAAATAAGGAATCGCATTGGCCGATCCAATAATCCTTGGGTGAGGGGACGGGGTTTTTCGCTCAAGTGATCAATGCCATCTTCAAAAGCAAGTGCGATCGCCGGAAAGCTGTCGGTAAAAAGATTGACCCAGAGAATCTGCAACGCATTGATTGGCAAGACTAATCCGGCGAGGAGCGACCCGCCAATGAGAATTAATTCATCCAAGATCGAAGAGAGAAGATAGACAATCACTTTGCGAATGTTTTCCATTGTGCGTCGGCCTTCTTCAATTGCCGCGACAATAGTTTCGTAGTTGTCGTCCAGTAAAATCAGTTCCGCGACATCTTTGGCGACATCCGTACCCGATCCCATAGCGATGCCAATATCCGCTTGTTTCAAGCTTGGCGCATCATTGATGCCATCGCCAGTCATAGCTACAGTTTCACCGCTGTCGCGATAGGCTTTCGCAATTTTTACTTTGCCTTCCGGACTGACGCGGGAAATAACCGTAAGATAGGGGAGACGACTTTTCAGAATTTCATCGGACATCAAATCTAAATCTAATCCATGCAGTAGATTTTCACTTTTCGTCGGCAGACCAAGTTCTCGGGCGACTGCTTCGGCAGTGCCTTGATGATCCCCGGTAACAATTACGGTTTTAATGCCTGCCTGCGCGATTTTTTTGAGCGCTTCTTTTACTCCCGAGCGAATCGGATCTTTGAAGGAAATAACTCCTAAAAAAGTAAGGCCTTGAAGTTTGGTATGCGCATTCAGTAAATGGAAACGATTGTCGGTCACTTCCTGCATCGCGACTCCCACGACCCGCGCGCCGCTGGAAGCAAGTTTGGAAATTTCCCGATTGATATTTTTTGACTGATCTGGATCAGCCGAAGAAAGTTTCAGCAAAATTTCCGGCGCGCCAAAGACGGTTAATAATTTTTTATTTTCAAATTGCACTAAAGCTGCCGAGTATTTTGTAGCAGAATTAAAAGGCAGATATTCCAACACAGGCATTTCTTTTTTCAGTTTGACCGAATTCAATGAGAGTTGGGCGGCGGAACGGACAATAGTGCTTTCCATTGGTCGGCCGATCAGTCGCCATTCGGAAGGTGAATCTTTAGGATTTTCAATAATAACGTCTGAATTAAGCACGGCAATTTTCAGAAGAAATTCGCTATTGATGTTGGGTAGCGGGTTGAGTACGCTGGCACGGAACAAAAACATTTTTGCTTCGGTGAGGGTGCCAGTTTTGTCCGTAAGAATGACGGTCGTATTGCCAAGAGTTTCCACGGCCAGCAGTTTGCGGATAATCCCGTTCTTTTTTGCGAGCCGTTGGACGCCGACGGCTAAAATAACCGTGAGAGCAATGGGTAAACCTTCGGGAATCGCGGCCACAATAATCGCCACAGATGTAAGAAACATACTCAAGGGCGAATGGCCGCTGGCAACACCAATCACAAAAACAATGAGAGTGAAAAAAATAAGTAATGCCGAAGCCTTGATGCTGAAATTAGCAATAGCTTTCTGAAGAGGTGTTTCTTCATCGGCGTGGTGATTTTGGACGAGCGAGGCAATACGCCCCAGTTCGGTATGGGTGCCAGTGGCGGTGACGATTGCGTTCGCAAAACCTTGTATCACAAGCGTGCCGCTGAACGCCATGCATTTTTGATCGGCAATTAATGACGCAAAGCTGACGGGATGAGTAGATTTTTGTACAGGCAGAGATTCGCCGGTAAGGATAGACTCATCAATAAAAAAATTGTTTTCATATATAATTCGCGCATCCGCAGAAACACGATCGCCTTGGGTAAAGTGGACTACATCGCCGGGCACTAATTCAGAAGCCTCAATTTCATATTCCCGGTCTTCCCGAATGACTTTTACCCGTTCTTTAATATAGGTTCTAAGATGCGCCACCGCGTGTTCAGCTTTATTCTCTTGGTAAAATCCAAGTAGACTATTTAGAATCGTTGCGGTAAAAATAACCACCGCGTCTTTATAATCTTTTACTAAGATTGTAATAATGCCGGCGACTAAGAGTAGGGAAATCAGCGGACTCTTGAATTGATCGAGAAAAATTCTTAGTTTGGCAATACGTGTTCGTTGAGGAAGCTGATTTTTCTCAAAAATCTTTTCTCGGGCCAACGCCTCTGTTTCCATGAGGCCTTTCTGATTGGTTTCTAAAGCTTCCAGAGTTTCTGAAATTGTCAGCGCCCAAAAAGATTTTTGAATGGCATTTTTTTCTATCACCCCTTAATAATAAACTATAATTCAAAAACTCGAAAATCTATCTTTTATTTTTGATTATCCATTAAATAGCGGGTAGCGCGAATATTGAATCCGAGCGATTGGAATAAACGAATGGAAGGAAAATTATCTTTCTTGACGTGCAAGAAGATTAAATCAATGCCAGCTTTCTTGAGTTTATTGATTGCGAGTCGTACTAATTGGGTAGCAACTTTTTGCCGGCGGAATTCTGGCGCCACCGCGCATTTATAGACGTAGCCGAAATAACCGCCATCGTGGGCCGAAAAAATAGTACCGATTATTTTTTTATCTATTCCCGCGACAAAAAGAAATCCGCGATTTTTGCGGATTAATGTATTGAAGAGACGTTTATTAAAATGATGCCCGATCAGTTTTGTTTTTTCCAACAGCGCGGCAATGTGCAGATAATCTTTTTCTCGTGCGAGCCGAAATTTTATAGGGAATGTGTGACGAGAACCCATTTGATTTAATTTTACTATAATTGAAGCGGAAGGTGAAGGATTCGAACCTTCGAGAGGATTTCTCCTCTACCGCATTTCAAGTGCGGCGCACTAGACCACTATGCGAACCTTCCATGTATTGAAGAATTTACCACAAAGTTTCCGAGAATGCTAGAATAATAAAAAGCACAATTTTGTACTTTAAAAGGAGGATAGAGCAATGGCTCAAGGAACCCCAGAAGAGCTCGAAGAAATAGCTTTGAAGATTCAGGAGTGGATCAAGAATGATCCTCAAGGACCGGAGCGGGTGTTAAAGCAATCTCTGCAAAAAGCAGAAGAAACTTCGAAGTACCTCAAAGAGGCGCAACTCATCGATCCAAAGATCCTCTGGGAGCCGATGACAATATAAAAAGAAAAAGGGCAATCTCACAAGATTGCCTTTTCTTTTGTTGTGGTGTTTGTTTGAAAAAGTTAGAACCCATTTTGCGGAGAACCCCCACGAATGAGGACGCCCCGCCACCGCCTCGCTTCGCTCGGCAACACCAAAGAAAAATGTTCCTTGCTTTTCGGATTTGCGCGCGACCAATTTCTTCTAAAAAGGAAAGGACATTTTTCTTTGGTGTTCTGCCCTCCAAGTATTCGGGCAGGTGGCGGGGCGACAATTCTATCCGCTCGGGCATGGCGGAATTCCCCCCACACCCCCCTTCCGCCATGCCCTCGCTCCCAACGGCGAATTTTTCGGCGGCGACATTATTAATTTACCACTTCTTGAAACGCTGTAGCAACTTTGCTTGATATACCTTGGTACCACTCTTGTTCGTGTGCCGCTGTCTGGGCTAATCCCGACAATTCTTCAAAAAGCAATTTCAAATCTCCTGAACTTGGTCTTTGTGTAGAATTTCTTGCGTTCTCCAAAAGTTTTCTAAAGTCAGCAAGTGCTAATGGAATAATTACCGACCTACCTCCGTAATATTGAACATCTGTTCTGGACAATACAAAATAATGAGCCAGTGTCGCGGGGTTGATTTGAGGCGCAATAAAAATTGCAAAGACTGGCTTTGTAGTTGTCCTACGATAATTCCCATAATGACGCGACACAGGCTCACCCTCCATTTCGTATTGTCGCTGTCCAGACGAAAGCGTAACCTCAACTATGGTTTCAAAATCAGCGTATTTACAAACTATGTCGGGCGTATTTCCGGGAGCGGTATACAATGGCGCGCCATTGTTATCAACTCTAAAATTACCTTCTATTGTGCCGTCATCAAGCATTTCTAATGCTCTCCAAGTATTCCACTCTAAAAAGAGAGCGGGGTCTGCAATATCGGAGGCGCGGATTCGATCAAAAGTATCTTGTATATCGTCATATTCGCCGTAAGTACGGAGCTGACTGCGTTGTTCAGTAATAATGCGTTCAAGATTTTTGTTAAGCGTCTCGGAAAAAATATTCTTTAATTCCTCAACATTTTTTGACCTTAGTAATTCAGGCGTATACTCTCTGCTTTGTGTCAAAATGCCCTGTATAAGTTTCTCCGTATTATCCGTAAACAATGTTGGCGTAGTTGCTTGGAATAGATAGTTGCCGTACTCATCCTCTGATGTAAAAGTTGTTGGGTTGCGCGGAATAGTTTCAAGAATATAGGCAACATCAGCCACGCGCTCGGGCATTACAGATACTCTTAGAGAGCGTGCGTTAAAAGTAAAAAGGCTTGTTGCTCTCAAATATCGAATGGCGGCGTCTGCATAATCCGTATGGTTTCGTTGTTTTGTTTTTACAAATTTTTGCAATGTTGCATCATCAGACTCTCTTGTAGATAGTTCACCACTGTTTATTTCTTCCTCAAATACCTCTCTAAGTTCTCTTTCAAAATAGTGAGCAACAAATTCCCTATAATTCACTCTTTGCTGTTCGCGATTTTCCCGAGCGGAAGCGCGAAAAGTTTCAATTTTGTTCTTTATGACTTCGTAATTTGCATGATTAGTGAGCTGTATAACGAAAAGCGCAATTTCCGTCTTTGTTAATCCGTCTAGATCACGGATAAATCGCATAAGTTCAAGATATGGCTTAACTGAAAAAGTCCCGCCTGTATCAATGTGATACGGGGACGGGAATTGAAATTTCAACATTTGCCTCAACAAAGCTTCCTCTGGTCTATTTCCTGAAATAAATTCATGTCCTGCGGGGGTAAGCGCGATAACAGGTTTTAGATCAACTAAACCAAGTGATTTTGGTCCTCTAGTGATTCTGTCGCGCGCGCTAAAAGCAGGATCGGCGGATTGTCCACCCTCAAAAAATGGTTGGGAAGTAAGCGCCTCGTAGTATTCTTTTTGAGTTTCTGTTGTCCATTCGCGTCCAGAAAAATGCTCAATCAAAAATTTTATCTCGTCCACCATTTTAAGAGGAGAACGCGGGGAAGTTACAAAGAATATTGTTTTTTTACCAGTAATTGTAGCCATATCACTTGATATTATCTCTAACGGACGATTTATTTTGCAAAATGTCCTCTCCGGTAGATATAAATGTTTTGATTCTACTTGAAGAAGTCGCAAATGCCTTATCAGAAACATCACATCCAATAAAGTTGCATTTTGCTTTAATGGCGGCTATCGCCGCCGACCCGCTCCCTAAAAAAGGATCACAAACAGTGTAATTATCTCCACCACTCGCAGAAATCATTATGTCAAAAACTTCAACGGGTTTCTGGGTTGGGTATTTTGCATTGTGTATACGCTTTACTTTCCACACATCGGGAAAGGTCTGGTTTTTCAGTTTTCTTTTATTTCCATTAGTTCCAAAAATAATAAATTCATGCTGTCTTCGGTAATAATGCCCCATTCCTACATTAACTTTATCCCAAACAAGAACATTTTTTACATCAAAATACTGACGAACTAGGGGGGCAAGAGAGAGAAGCGAGAAAGAATCAAACATTATATACAAATGTCCTGTGCTTTTTTTGAGAACTCTTTTACATTCGGCAAGAAATTCTTTGTAGTTTTCTTCTGTATCCTGAAATTCCGAAAACCATTTTCCGTTTTGCTGACCCTTGTCGGCATATTTACCAACAATTCTTCCACTCCCGAGTTTAAGGTGTCCATTCATTCCTGAATAAGCAGGATCAGTAATAATCAAATCAATGCTTTCATTCGGCTGTTGTTTCAAAAAACGAATGCAGTCGTCTTGAACCACTTCCACAGTACGATTAGAAGCATAATTGGTCTTATAGCGTTTTTCTTTTGTCGCTTTCATATATGCCTATTTATTAAAATCGTAGCTTTGTTTAATAAGACCAAACACAGCCTCAAGTTCGCTCTCTTTCTCTAGCTTTACTTCATAGTCGCCATTGCCCCAATGTCCTATCGCTTTCGGTTTTGTGAGGTCGCGTGCCAAACTTTGCGGGTCATTTAATTGACCACTTTTTACGTTGAGGAAAATCTTTAGTCCATATTGCTTTACAACAATATCGGTGAAGTTTGTTGAGGTTTTATAAGCAATATATTTTGCTTTTGCTTCCTCAATAATACTTTCGTCGAGCGAGAGGATTTTTTCCCGCAAAGTTTGGAATAAGCTGACTGTTTGCTTATCAATTCCAGCGAGATGATCGTTAATAGAGTATGTTTTTTGTAGTCGCTCGGTTTTTTCTTTTCCTTGTTTGGCTTTTCTAACTATGCCTGATGTTGAAATTCTGACTTTTTGATAGTTTTCCGGTTCGAGATAAAGAATATCCTCGTCGTAAATTCGGTAGCGCAAAAGCTCAACATTGATCGGTAGAATATCTGCCGTATCTAGGTCAAATTTATTGTAGCTCTCGGCAATACAGATAACGCGTGGCGAATCCCAGTCAATTTCAATATCTATTTTTTTGTTTTGGCATAAGATTTCAAAGTCAGCCTTGTGGTCAAGGAGCCAGCGCAAATATGAAAGTCCTTGATTGATAACATTATCATTTTGATTTTTCTTGTACTCAATAATGCAAGGTGAACCATTTTTATCTATGCCGAGTGTATCAATTCTACCGCCAAAACTTGTTGAGTATTCATGGGCAAGGAAAATGATATTCAAAATCTCCTCCAAGTTTGCTTCAAAGATAACTTGAAGATTACGTTCTAAGTCGAGGTCGCGAGCGACTAATTTCTTGACTACTGAATTGTTGATTTTGAATAGTGCCATAATTATTTTTTCAAAAGGTCATCAACTGAAACATCAAGGGCTTTCGCAATCCTTTGGATTGTTTCAATGGTTGGGTTTGGGCTTTCGTCCAACTCTATCTTAACAACTGTATTGAGCGACAAATCAGCAAGTTTAGAGAGCTTATCTTGCGAAAGCCCTTTGTCCTGTCTGTATCGTTTGATGTTCTTGCCTATTGTGGACATAGTAGATTATAATGTATGGAAAGTGATATAATACTTTTATGACT
>Ga0209514_10003223_pt1 | contig 23783 bp, 20 predicted proteins | sample Subgrocontami58m_FD_187452 | JGI IMG/M metagenome (GOLD analysis project Ga0209514, IMG submission 187452) | Subsurface groundwater microbial communities from S. Glens Falls, New York, USA - GMW37 contaminated, 5.8 m (SPAdes) (version 3) | ecosystem: Environmental > Aquatic > Deep subsurface >...
CGCGAGCTGGGGCTCAAAAGCTCGCCCCCCTGCTCGTTTTAACTCGCAATTGCACGCGACCTGGCTTCCGTTCACTGGAAGAACTATAAGGGTGGAGGTCACGAGGCGGACAGAACCATTTACCGGTTGCAATGCCTTGTCCGCCTCCTCACGTCGGCGGCTACAGTAGGCGCCTTGTCCGCCTCGTGGCCTCGGCGGCTACAGATAAAATCCACTCGTAGGGTCGACGGCTATGGCTCGATTCGCCGCAGCTCCGCCACACATTCGGCGTGCTGCGTTTGAGGAAACATGTCGAGAGGCCTGACGCGCGCCAATCGGTAGGTTCCTTTCTCACACAGCAACTTCAAGTCGCGGGCCAATGTGGCCGGATGACACGACACGTAAAGGATCTGCTTTGCCCCGAACTGTTCGAGCACAGCCAAGCTCTGCGCCGGACAGCCGCGCCGAGGCGGGTCGAGCAGCACGGTCGTGGTCGCGGGCGGCGCCCTCGACACGAGCTCAGGCAGCATCGCTTCAGCCTCGCCGTGCCAGAATTCACCGTTCTCGCGTCCGCGCTGTTTTGCATTTTCGCGCGCGCCTCGAATGGCTCTTTGATCCAGCTCGACCCCGAGATAAGAATCGACGAGGTCTGCGAGTTCGAGGCTGAAGAAGCCGACGCCGCAGTAGATATCGAGCAAGCGCCGGTTTCCGCTGGCTTGCAAAAATTCCCGGGCAGTTGCCACGAGCTGATCCAGCAGATGAAAGTTGTTTTGAAAAAATGAATCGGCGGGCACGATCCAATCCGACGGCAATAGACGCAACACCACTTTGATCCCGCCCTTCGGCGGTGGCTTGGCGCGCACCTCGCGCAATTGATCGTTCACCCCGGGTTCGGCGATTTTGCACTCTTCGACGTCGACCACGAGCCGATTGTCATTGCGCAAAAAGCCGATGTTCAATCCCTGCTTAAACTTGTCCCACTGGCTTCGGACCATGATCCGATTCCGGTAGCCGTAGATCTGCGGGCAGGGAATCATCGGTTCGATGACCGCTTCGGGAAACCCGCCTATCCGCTGGAAAAGATCAACGATTTGTTTGCGTTTGACTTCGAGCTGGGTGGGATAATCGATGTGCTGGTACTGGCAGCCGCCGCAATCCCCGAAATACGGACAAGGCGGCGCGACCCGATGCGGGGACGGTTTGAGAATCTGGAGAAGGCGCGCGCGGCCAAACCGCTTTTTTGCTTCGGTGATTTCGATTTCGACTTCTTCGCCGGTCAACACGAACGGGACGAAGACCACAAAATCGTCGACGCGCGCCACGCCTTCGCCGCCGAAACCTATGTCCAGGATCGTAACCGTGAGTTTGCGGCCGATCATTGGGCGTGCGGCACGCGCTGGTAATGTTCTTTCAAGACATCTTCGCCGAAGTCACCATGAAATTCCCGCCAGACCGAATGAATGTGGTTGGCGTCGTTTTGGGTGTTGTCGAACTCGAGGAGAAACGTCGGGCCTTGCACGCGGTAGTAATGGCCGCGGCCTGGTTCGGTCGCGCCGGCCCAGGCGAAATGCACTTTTTCCCAGCCGGCTTTCTCGATCTGTTGCCAGTCCCGCTCGATGAACTCGGCGCGATGCCGGAACAAATAGGCATGGACAAGATCGCGCAGGATTTTCTTCTGGGCTTCGTTCATCTTCGCTTCGGCCAGGCCGGATTTTTCGAGCGGTTCGATATGGCGGTTGTTCCCGGTAACGATTTCGCGCGGGGCTTCCGTTAAGATGGTTGCCTCGGTCCGCTGGCTCTGATCGAGCGACTTCATCAAAGCAAAACCGAGATCCTCTTCGTCGGCCAGCACACGCAGGCCGTGGCGCGGGCCTTCACGGACTTCGGCGGGATTCGAGCCAAAGAAGGATGGCGTGGCGGAAATGACATCATGGGCCAGAGTGAGGTTGAGGCTGAGGTGATGCCCTTCCACGCGCCAGCCCCACGCCTGTTTGGGACCCGGTTTGCCGAAAATGGAAAAGTAATAGAGCTCCGGGTCGCGCGTGATCGTTCCGTTTTTCTCGATGTCATGGAGGACCTGTTCGAGGCTCATGATGGTGGTGGCTTTGAGATAACCGCTGTTGCTCAGAGCTGTGCTCAACAACGCGTGCGCGAGCTTGTGCTGCGCCGTCGTCATTTCCTTGAACGGCAAACCTTGTCGCGCGCGGGGGATAAAATGCCAATTCTCCCGTTCGTTCGCTTGAAAATCGAAAGTTGCTTTGGCCCGTTGCTCGGGCGTCAGAGCGGCGAGGAAATGCTCCGCGGCTTCGGCCATTTCGTCGGCCGGAGTGTGGGCATGAACGAAAATGGTTTGGGAGAAAACCAGGCAAACAGCGAGACAAAAGGAGCGCAGTTGATGGGTGTTCATGCGGGCTAGCGTGAAACGAAACGGCTCGCGAAGGCAATTCCGAAATTCTCTTTTGCGGGGGGCGATTCGTGCCTGACTGTTCTCCCGGGTCTGGACGGAAAATCTGCGCCGTCATTATCTGAGATTCATGCCGCCCGGGCCGGAGGTGTCGTCTGTCGGAAACCAAAAACGTTTTGTTTTATCAACGATGTCGTAATCCCGCTTTGAAATTTTTTCCAGGTGGAGATCTGTCATAACGAGATGGCCTCGTTTGCCATGACGGAGCGACATTGATCGAACCTGAAAAGCCGGCCCGACCATCCCCGAATAATCGTTCGTGGCCAGCGCGGCTTCCATGTAGAGGAGCGTCTTGCTCGGCTCGAGGAATTTTGAAGTGTCGGTCGTGTGGCAGATGCCGCAATTCATCGCATAGCTGTAATCCCTCCGGCGGTTCACCGAACCGAACCCGCGGGGAGGCGCGACCGCAATGCGCCGCTTGGAGGCGATTTCCAGTTTGTCCGTGGGACAGACGTAAACTCCTTTGGATTTCAGGTATGGGAACAAACGTCCGGAAGTCAGATCGCCTGGTTTTGTATAAAGCCAATTGCGAAACGAGGGGAGGTTCCCATTGAAATCCATCGAATAGGTCAGGGAGGCGATGCCAAGCTGGTGGAGATTGTTCGAGCAGACCGCGGTTCGTCCGGATTCTTTTGCGCGAGCCAATGCTGGCAACAAAAGCCCGGCCAGGATTGCAATGATCGCAATGACAACGAGAAGTTCAATCAGGGTAAACGCCCAACGGGCTCTTCCGAGCGGGCTTCGAAGATTTTCCATAAACGCGGCACGCGCTTCTGCCGATTTCCCCCAGTTCGGAATGCTACGACAATCCATCTCAATAATACGATCCCGCGACCGCATCAGCTGGGTGAATTGGGCGACTCTGCCATGAGTTGGCGGGGCGGTCAATCCGAGCGCGCATGAGTCATTGGCTCCTTCCATCGGGAAAGTCCGCCAAACTATTTTCAGCGGTTTTCCGAAAATCACTTGCTTTGACCTGGAAGATGTGGTCTATGCACCAGAGTGCAATTGCGCCCGACCTCATCACGTCACCCAAGCCTGAGGCAGGCGAGTCGCGCGTTGTTGATGCTGGTTTTGTGGCTCGCCACCTACGCCATTTCGGTTTCACCCCAGCTTCATCATTTCCTCCATAGGGACGCCCAGAACATTAATCATCAGTGCCAGATCACCCAGATCAAGCAGCACTCGTTCGTCCATGCCTCCAGCAAGATCTCTGTTCCTCGTCCAATGGAGGCAATTCTCTGGTCCGTGCGCGGAACAGAGGTCCAATTCCGCCCTTCCTTTGATTACCGGCTCTCGCCCAGCCGCGCTCCTCCTGCGGTTGATTCATCCAGCACGCTTGTAGGTTAGAGTCGGGTTGATCGACTCTCTGCCTGCGCTTCTTAACCTGCACCGCGTTTCCGTTTTTTTTCGAGGGAGTCGATAATCTCCGCGGGAGCCATTTGCGCCCGCGATTTCGAAATGCCTATGAAACGAAAAAGCCGTTTGTGCTGGTTTTCCGCTTTTGTCCTGAGCGCCACGTTGCTTCAAGCCCAGGACCCGGCGGATATTCAGAAGTTGAACGACCGTTTGAGGCTGATGCAGGAGAATTTTGAGAAACAACAACGCGAGCTGCGGGAGAATTTCGAGAAGCTCGTGCGGGAACAGCAAGCCCAGATTGATGCGCTGAAAAGGCAAATCGCCGCCGGCAGCACGAATGCGGCTGCGACCATCCCGACCAATGCGCCTGCCCAGAAACCGCCAGCGCAGAGCCCCGAAGCCGCGCCCCCCGCGTCGGCAAAGCCAGCGGAACTTTCGAAACCATGGTCGCCGGCGAATCCGATCACGTTGCTGGGGGGACAGCGCAATTATCTGAATCTCTCGTTTGATGGATTGTTCGCCGCTGGCACGTCCACGGCGGATGACATCGAGCAACTCGAGCAAGGCGATCACGATCCGCACCAGCGCGGGTTCACGTTGCAAAATCTCGAAACTGTTTTCGAAGGCAAGGTCGACCCGTATTTTCGCGCCATCGCCAATATCGTGATGAAGATCGACACCCACGGCGACACCGGCATCGAAGCGGAAGAAGCGTTCCTTGAAACCATGTCGTTGCCCTGGAATCTGCAAGTGAAAGCCGGACAGTTCTTGACTGAGTTTGGCCGGATGAACGCGACCCATCCGCACACGTGGGATTTTGTGGACGCCCCGCTGGTCTTGAATCGATTCATGGGACCAGACGGTTTGCGCAACCCCGGCGCGCGCGTTTCATGGCTGACCCCGACGCCATTTTATTCTGAGTTGTTCTTTGCCATTCAAAACAGCCAGGGCGAAACGGCGCACAGCTTCCGAAATGACAATGGTGACGCGCCGTTCTTTGGCCGGCCCGTCACGCAGGGGCGGGTCAAGAACGTTGATGACATGCTGTTCACCGCGCGCTACGCCGCTTCCTTCGATTTGACGGATGCCCAGACGATTCTGGGCGGAGCGTCCGCTGCGTTTGGCCCGAACGGCACGGGCAACGGCGCCGACACGCAAATCTACGGAGTCGATTTATTTTGGAAATGGAAGTCGCCGCAACAGCACGCTGGCTTTCCATTTGTGACGTGGCAAACCGAAGCGATGCTGCGGCGTTTCCAGGCCGATGCATTCGCGGGCGACGCAGTCATTCCTGCGTTGCCGGACGAAACACTGACCGATTACGGCCTCTACTCGCAGGTGGCTTACGGCTTCAGGAAAGGGTGGGTTGCGGCCTTTCGCGGCGATTACGTTTTTCCCGACAAACGCGGAGCTTACGAAGCGCTGGCCGGGCCCGATCCAGATCGCGCCACGCGTTGGCGGCTTTCTCCGAATCTCACGTATTACCCGAGCGAGTTTTCCAAAATTCGCCTCCAGTACAATTACGACGACCGGAATGGCGCCGGCGATGATCATTCTGTCTGGCTGCAATTTGAGTTTCTGTTGGGCAGCCACGCGGCGCACAAATTTTAAACGCGAATACCTGAGTTTTATGAAAACGAAATGGATGTTGCTGAGCCTGGCGCTGTTCACGGCGACGGCGCAGGCGAAACTGAATGTGGTGGCCACTCTCCCGGACTTTGGAGCGATCGCCCAGGAGATCGGCCGTGAGAAAATTAAAGTCACGAGCATTTGCCGCGGCACCGAGGACGCCCATTTTGTCGATGCGCGCCCGAGCTTCATTCGCGTGCTGAACCAGGCGGACGTGCTGATTGAAGGCGGCGCCGAACTGGAAATCGGCTGGCTTCCGCCGCTCGTCAACGGCGCGAGGAACGAAAAAATTCTGGCCGACGCGCCCGGGCACGTGATTTTGTCGCGCGGGATTCGACTGCTGGAGTTTCCGACGGGCGCGGTGGACCGGTCGATGGGCGATGTGCATCCGCTGGGCAATCCGCATTTCTGGAATGACCCGGCCAACGGCAAGATTATGGCAGCGAGGTTGGCGGAAGTTTTCAGCCGGCTCGATGCCGGGAACGCTTCCTTCTACCAGGCGAACCTGAAAAAGTTCAACGAACGGCTCGACCAAAAAATTGCTGAATGGACGAAAACGCTCGAGCCATATCGCGGGACCAAAGTCGTGACGTACCACAAGTCGTTTGATTATTTCCTCGAACGGTTCGGATTTCAGCTGGCCGGCACGATCGAGCCGAAGCCAGGCATTGAACCGTCGCCAAGCTACATCAGTTCGCTCATCCCGCGGCTGAAAAGCGCCGGAGTCAAACTGGTGATGATCGAGCCGTTTCGCCCGCGCCGGACGCCGGAGTACGTGGCGCAGGCGATCGGCGCGAAGCTGCTCATCGTCCCCGAGAAAGTTGGCGGGAACGACAAGGCAAAGGATTACTTTAGCCTCTTCGATTACGACGTGGGCCAAATCGCGACGGCCTTGAAGGAGGCCAAGTGACGGACGAACCGCTGCTGATATTGGAACACGTGGCAATCGGTTACGGCCGTTACGTGGTTTTGCCGGATGTGAATCTGACGCTTCGCCGCGGCAGTTTCACCGGCTTGCTCGGCGCGAACGGCTCTGGCAAATCGACCTTGATCAAAACCATTCTCGGCATCATTCCACCCCTGAGCGGCCGGCTCGAGTTCGCGCGCGAAGCGGGCCGTCCGCTCGTGCTCGGGCACACGCCGCAACGCGATTCCCTTGACGCCATTTATCTCCTGTCCAGTTTCGAAGTGGTCTTGATGGGAAGCTGCGGGCGCGTTCGGCCGGGTTTGCGAATTAATTCCACCGAGAAAGATTGGGCTCACCAATGCTTGAAAGAAGCGGGCGCTGATCACCTCAGCCGGAAATTGTTTTCCCAGCTTTCGGGCGGGCAGAAGCAACGCGTGCTGATCGCGCGCGCACTGGCCACGAAACCGGACTTTCTGCTCCTGGACGAGCCGACTTCAGGCATCGACGCGGCGGCGCGCCAAGCGATCATGGAAGTGCTGCGGCGGATTCACGATCAGCAGCGCCTGACGATTGTGATGGCAAGTCACGATCTGCCCATGGCTCGAGCGTACGTCCAGCATGTGATCTGGCTGCACCAAGGACATATCCTCCAAGGTCCCGTCAGCGAATTGTTAACCCCGGAAAAAATTGAGGAAATTCTGGATCTCGAAATGAGTTAATCTGAATCGTGGCGGGAAAGCTGCCGCGCTGCTGGCCCGGAGCTTCTTCGTCGCGACAGGCGGTGTGGCTGTTAACCCTATGGAATTATTACGCGAAATACTCGACCCGCATTTCCTGATGCGGAATTCGGTTTACATGAGTCTGTTGGTGGGCGTCACTTGTCCGCTCGTTGGGGTGTATCTGGTTTTGCGCCGGCTGGTGTTCATGGGAGTGGCGTTGCCGCAAATCTCATCGTGCGGCATCGCGTTTGCCTTTGCCTTGCACGCCTGGGGGTTCATCCCTCATTCCGAAGGAACCGAACACACGCTGGCCTTTGCCGGTTCGAGTGTCTTCACGCTGACGGCGATTTTGCTGCTGTCGATTTTGGAGCGGCGCGGGCGCGGCTTGATCGAGGGTGCGATTGGAATGGCCTACGTGCTGGCGGGCGCTTGGAGCATTTTGTTGCTCGTGAAAAATCCGTATGGGGAGCACGGATTGCTCGACCGATTGAAAGGGGAAATCATCGCCATTGGGCCGGGGGATCTGATTGCCACTGCGGTGGCATTCGCGGTAGTGGTGCTGGTGCTGTTTCTTTTTCAGAAGGAATTCATGCTCGTTTCGTTCGATCGCGAGATGGCCGTGACGCTCAAAAAGAAAGTGCTGTTGTGGGATGGGTTGTTGTTCGTGCTGATCGGGGTCACCATTTCCATGGCGGTGCTCAGCGTGGGGCCGTTAGTCACTTTTGGATTTTTATTAATCCCGCCGCTGACAGCGCATCTGTTCGCGCACAACATGCGTCAGTTTGGGATTGCCGCTTCGGTCATTGGCGGCGTGACGGCCTTCGTCGGTTTTTATCTGGCTTACCGGTGGGATTATCCAGTCGGGCCGACGGATGTCGCCTTGTTGGGCGTGATCTACACGTTGGCCTTTGGCCTCAAGAAGGCGATTTCCTACCGCTTTGTTTCGCCCGGGCAAAGCGAGGAACCATAACTCTACCGTTCCGTCCGAGTGAATCGCGCGATGAACCCGCCGCCATTTTCCAGCTGAATCGTCAGCGCGTCACTTGAGCTGACCGTGCGATTCTCCATCTTCAACTCTGCTGAATTGGTTGGCGAGTCGCGCACCACCAGCGCCGCATAGGTTCCTCGATCCAGAAACGAAAGCGGCACTTCGATCTTGCGATTATTGGCCCCGTTCACAATCGCAAGAAACCAAACGTCTCCGCTGCGGCGCGCAAACGCCGCGGTTTCGCCAATCCGCGACAACGGCAGAACAATTGTTTGATCCCAAACCGGTGGGATGCTCTTGATCATGGGCAGGGCTGGGTTGCCCAAAAGGTTGGTCGGATGCGCGGCATACGTGAGCAGCGGCTCGTCGAAGACCGCCGCCGTCGCGATTTCATGCGCCCAGGTCGCATCGGCTCGACGAGCGCCGAAATGGACCGGCGTATAATCGCCGTGGCCAGCGAGGTAGCGCGTGAACGGCAAAGTGGCATCATGCTGCGCCCGGTTTTTCAACCGGCTCGATTCCATTCCGCGGATCGCTTCCCGATTCAATTCGTTCGGCCAGGTCCGGGCTTCACCGGTCGGCTTATTTGCGCCATGGAAGTTCACCATGATCCGATATTTCGCCGCTTCCTTCAGCAAAGATGAATAGAGGCCAACAGTGTCGCGGTGTTCGTGATCGAAGAAATCGATCTTCGCGCCGGCCACGCCCAGGTCATGGAGTTTCTTGAAGAACGCTTGCTGAGCTTCGGGAGTTCGCAAGTCGCGCGAATGTTTCCAAAACCAGAGGCCGACTCCTTGCTGGCGGGAGAACTCCACCAGGTCCCGGATTTGCTCGTCGCTCCAGCGGGACCAAAAACCTTCCAGCACGTGATACTCGAACCCGAGCTGGCCCGCCCAGCCGCTGAATTTTTTCATCTCTTCAAACGCGTTTTGACCGCCGTCCAGATATTTCCACACCGCGCGTCCCGGTTTGACCCAACCCGCTCCGCCAGGAAAGAGTTGCGGATCGGGCGGCGGGCAGAGGTTGTGGACGATGTCGGAATTCACGAGCGCGTTGAGGTCAGCGCCAATCACGCAGACCCGCCATGGCGACGTGATCGTGCCCGAAATCGGGGCTGCGACGGAGACGCGTTCGACGTCGTTGCTGTAGCGCAGCCGGAACGGATAGGAAATCGGATGCTTGTGGCCGAGGACGACTTTGAATTTACGGTCGCCCTCGGCTTGCAGGGCCATGCCGCTGTAGTTGAAAAGTGCCGCTTCGGTCATCGACGCGTAACCGGCGCTGTTCGGCAGTTGAACCGTCATCGGTGGCGCGATCCATTCGCCAGGTTTGATTTCGCCAGCGGGGCTTTTCGTGTGCACCGCTTCATAATGACCGTCGAGGCCGTGATGCCAGATGGTGCTCTCGTCCGGGATGACGAACGCCGTTGCTTCATCGGGCGTTCTCGATTGATTTGGCTGGCCGGGAATGATGTGGCGGAAGGCAACTCCATCTTCGAACGCGCGAACTTCAATTTGAAAATGGAGATCGGCTTTGGGTTGCCGCCAATCCAGCAGCATGCCGTGGCAATGATTCGTCGCGCGGGAGTGAACTCCGCGCCACGGATAGGTTTCATCCATCGTGTAACGCTTCACGGAAATCAATTCCGCTGAATCCAGCAGTTGAACGCCATCCACCCTGATGATCATCGGAGAAGGTTCGATAATCGGTTTTCCGCGAAAAGAGATTTGAAAGGTCGAGGGCGAATTTTGACGGTCGAGCCGAAAAATAATCGCCCCGGTCGGGCTGCGCAATTCGATTGGATCGGCAGCTTCGACTCCGGCCAGGTGTACGCCGAGGGCAACCAAGATAGCTATGGAACAGACCCTGGGCGCGGGCAGCCGTGGCGATTTTCTGAGGAGGAGCATAGTGATCCGGATTGTTAGACCCGCAGTCAGTGGAGTAAATAAAATTTCAGCTTCTGCTCGATCAGTTTTGCTCTTGGTGTCCCGGGCTTCGGTTTCGCAATCACACGTGCTGCCGTTGACCCGTTCGGAGGACATCAATTATGCCCGAGGATTGATCGCGCGTAATGAGAAGCAGCGACAGATCCCGTCTTCAGAAATAATTAGCGGTCGCTTTGAATTTGCAGGGGAGCTTTTAAACGCCTTCGTTCAAACTCTTCAACGCCTCGCCGCGGCTGGCGTGAAACGCAAAGAGCGGCCTCAACCCGGCGATCTCGAACAGCTGCTTGATTGGTTCGCTCAGGCTGCAAATGGCGAGTTTGCCGTGAACTCCTTTGAGTTGTTTGGCTGCGGCCATAAACACGTGCAAGCCGGCGCTGCTGATGTACGTCAGCTCCGACAAATCCGCGAGCAGCCGCGTCTCACCGCTCTTGATTGAGCCGAGAAGTTTTTCCTGGGCGACAGCAGCGGTGCTGGCATCCAGCCGCCCTTTAAAAGCGAGCACCAGAACCTGATTAGCTTTGGATTCGAAAATCTCCATGGCGCGATTCCGATCGATCGGAAGGCTAAATTGTTTTTGTCATGACCAGAATGTTTTTGTTCTCTCGCCGGGAATATTCCAAATGGTCCATGGTTTTTCGGACCAGGAAAATGCCCAGCCCGCCGATTTCCCGTTCCTCCACGGGAATCGCGAGGTCCGGCTGCGGCGCCTCGAGCGGGTTAAACGGCCGGCCATCATCTTCCAACACCACCGTCAAACGCGGCTGCTCGAAGGCGACGCGAAGGGCAATCTGATGCTCAGCCGCGTCGGTGTAGGCGTAGGAAATGATGTTCGTCACCAGTTCGTCGAGGGAAAGGTTGACGCCATAGATGATTTTGACGGGCCAATGATTGCGTTCGCCAAATTCCTCGATGACCCGGGCCAGGCGGCCGAGCTCAGTCAAATCGTTCTTCAGCATGACCACCAGTTCGTCCATCCGGGCGCGTTTGGCGCAGGTTACGGATGGCGCTGCGGGCCTGCAACGTTTCTTTTGAGTTGCCTTGGCCGCGGTTCAAAGCAACTATTTCGGCCGGGTTGAGTCCTCCTGAGCTCGACCAAAATGCGCGCCAATCCCAACGAGCCCCAGAGTTTCCAATTTCGCAGCTTGCGATCCAAGATGCTGGTTTACGCGATCTTGCCCGTGGCCATTTTGCTCGTCGCGGTGATTGCCGTTTTGGTCCGGGCTCTCTATCGCGATCTGTATAATAACAGCGTTTCCAAAATCGATTTGGAAATCTCCCACGCGGTGGAAGAGATCGAACGCGGCAACCTCGAGAGCACCACCGTTCCCAAAGTCATGGCGATGGCGCAGGAGAATGGGATGTTTGGAAAACGCCTCGAGTCGGTCCGGTACGCTCGCGAAGTGCTGCAAGCGTATCCCCAATTCACCGGTTCTTATTTCGCGTATGAACCGAATGCGGACAACCAGGACCGCGAGTTCCTCACGAACGCGCCGCCGGAATTGCGCAAAGCCGGCGAAACAAACACCGGCCGGTTTATTCCGTATTGGTTCCGGAACAAAACCAACAACACCGAAATCCTTTTGACTCCCCTGATCGATCTCGAGACGAGCTTTTATTACCAGGGGATCAAAAACCGCATGACCGGAACTTCGGAAGTGCAGAACATCTCCATTGAAGGAGGGATCAGCAGCTATTACCAGGAACCGTCCACGAACCGGCTGTTTAAAACCATGGTGACCGAGCCTTACGATTACGAAGGCAAACTCATGATCGAACAGACCTACCCGATCATGATGAATGGCAAATTCGCCGGCATCGCCGGAGTCGACCGTGCGCTGACCGCCATCGATGACTTTCTCACCACGCTGAAGCCCTTTCGGACCGCGGACATGATTTTGATCAGCCGCCGCGGCCGAATCATTTCCGCGACCATGAATCCGCAGTTGAAGACGAAACGGATCGAAGACACGCCCTACGCTGAGATCCTCGCGCCGTTCTACAAATCCGCCACGACAGCGGTGCGGAAGCTGGTGAAGGACCCGGTGGACGGTCAGCAATATTTTTACGATGCCGGAAAAGTTCAACCGGGCGACTGGACGCTGGTCATGCGGGTTTCCAAACAGGAGATTTTCGCGCCGGTCTGGTCCGCGTTGCGATGGGCGCTGGGGATTTCCGGCATCGGGTTGATGGTGACATTGGCAATTCTGGTTTGGCTCGCGAACTCCGTCGCCAGCCGCGTGGCCGCCGCGGCGCGCGTCGCCACGCAAGTTGCCGAGGGCGATCTGAGCGCGAAGGTCGAGGTCACCGCTTCGGACGAAACGGGCACTTTGCTGACGGCGCTGCGAACGATGATCCGGAACCTGAACGGGCTGATTGGCAAAGTCAAAACGTCGAGCATCCAGTTGATTTCAACCGCCACACAAATTTCGGCCGCCGCCAAATCGCAGGAGGCAACCGTGAGCGAGTTCGGTTCCTCGACGAATCAAATCGCTGCGGCCGTCAACGAGATCTCCGCCACCTCGCAGGGTTTGGCCAATACCATGGGCGATGTGGCAACCATGGTGAACGACACCGCCCAGCTCGCTTCCGCCGGACGCGGCAGCCTGGCCGGAATGGAAAACACGATGAAACATTTGTCCGAGGCCACCAGCTCGATTTCATCAAAACTTTCGGTCATCAGCGAAAAGGCCAAGAACATCACCAGTGTCGTGACCACCATCACGAAGGTGGCGGACCAGACGAATTTGCTCTCGTTGAACGCAGCGATCGAGGCCGAGAAAGCGGGCGAATACGGTTTAGGCTTTTCGGTGGTGGCGCGCGAGATCAGGCGGTTGGCTGATCAAACTGCGGTGGCGACGCTCGAAATCGATCAAATGGTCAAGGAGATGCAATCGGCCGTTTCATCGGGCGTGATGGGCATGGACAAATTTACGGACCAGGTTCGGCAAGGCGTGGACGCTGCCGCGAAATTAAGCGGCCAATTGGGCCAGATCATCGAGCAGGTCCAGAACCTCACCCCGCGATTCGATTCGGTGAATCAAGGAATGCGCACCCAATCGGATGGGGCCAAGCAAATCAGCGAAGCGATGCTGCACTTGACGGAAGCGGCGCGAACGACGTCGGCTTCCATCCAGGAGTTCAACAAGGCGACAGGAGATTTGCACGAAGCGGTTCGGGGCCTGCGCGAAGAAGTAGCGCGGTTCAAAATTGAAAGTTAACAGGCCGTTCATGTTGTCCCTCTTGTTTCGGCTCGGCTCGGAGCGATACGCAATCCCTTGCAAACGCGTCGAACGCATTGTCCCGATGGTGCGGCTCAAACAAATGCCGCAGGCGCCTCCGTACTTGGCTGGGCTTCTCAATTATCGCCAGCGGATCGTGCCGGTGCTGGACCTGTGCGTGTTGAGCTCGCAAAAACCCGCCGCCAACCGCTTGAGCAGCCGAATCATTTTGGCAAAATACCCAGCCACACAGGACAGCGAACGGCTTCTGGGATTGCTCGCGGAGGAAGTCACCGAAACGGACATCTTCGACGAGGCGCGCTTGGTCGAGCCCGGGGTTAGCGTTGAGGGCGCCCCTTATTTGGGGCGCGTGGTTTCGGGCAGCGAAGGAATGATTCAGCTGATCGAAATCGATCAGTTAATTCCGGCCGCAGTGCGCGAGGCTTTATTTCAGCCGAGCGCCGCGTGACGATTGGTGAGAGCGGACGCAGCTCATGAACTCCTTTCGCGACATCGCCCAATTGGTGAAGGAGCGAATCGGCCTGGACGAACAGTCGTTCGGCGCCGCTGCGGTCGACCAGGCTGTTCGTCATCGCATGGAGCAGCGGAACTTCACGAGCGTCGGGCAGTATGCGCAGGAGGTCAGGTCGTCCGAAGTGGAATTGGCGCGTTTAGTGGACGATCTGGTCGTGCCGGAATCATGGTTCTTTCGCGATCAAAAGCCCTTTCAGCTCTTGGCAGATGAGGTGGCAAGAAAACGCGTTCCGGGGAGCAGCCCTCTTCGCCTTTTGAGCGCTCCCTGTTCGAGTGGCGAAGAACCATATTCGATCGCCATGACCTTGCTCGAGTGCGGGCTGCCTCCCGCCGCCTTCACGATCGATGCGTTTGATATCAGCGAGCGATTGCTCGTTGCGGCGCGCGGCAAAACGTATCGGGCAAGCTCGTTTCGAACCCCTGACCTGGATTTTCAAAAGCGGTTTTTCGAACGGACGCCGCGAGGCGAATTCCGCTTTGTTCCGGCGATCGAATCGAGCGTGCGCTTTCATCAAGCGAATCTGGTGGCGCCTGATTTCGGGAGCGATCTCGCCCCGTACGACGTGATCTTTTGCCGGAACCTGTTCATTTATCTCGATCCGAGCGGGCGTCAGCAGTTGTTGGAAAACATGGACCGGTTGCTTGTGCCGGGAGGATTGCTCGTGGTCGGCCATGCGGAAGCCGGTTCGATTCCGTTGACCCGGTTTGAACCCGCTCGATTGCCTGGATCGTTTGGCTTTTTCAAACGAGCTTCGCGACCTGCGGCATGTTTTCCAATGGCGGGCCTCAAAACGGAAAATCATTTGCCCGAGCGCGAGCCAGTCCGGGTTGTCTCAAACAAAAGCATCGCGCTGCCAGGAAAAATAGAGCCGGTACCAGAGCGCATCGGAGAGAGCCAAGGCGAGCGGAGGTCGAAGGCGGAGGTGTCCTTGGCCGCTATTCAAACATTGGCGGATGCAGGAAAACTTAGTGAAGCCGCCGGGTTGTGCGCCGAGTACTTGCGGGTTCATCAGGCCTGTCCGAAAGCGTTGTATTTGCTGGCGCTGATTCGCATGGCGGAGGGCGCGAGACCCGAGGCGGAGGAGATTCTAAACCGTGTGCTGTATTTGGAGCCAACGCATCCCGAGGCGATCCTTCACTTGGCTCACTTGGCCGAAGCTCGGGGCGAACCGGCTCTTGCCCAGCGCTGGCGTCAGCGTCTGGCCAGGCTGCAGAAGGGAGGGTGAGGGGATGGGTGGATGAGCGGATGAGTGGATGAATGGATGAGTGGATGAGTGGATGAATGGATGAGTGGATGGGTGGATGAGTGGATGAGTGGATGAGTGGATGAGTGGATGAGTGGATGAGTGGATGGGTGGATGGGTGGATGGGTGGATGGGTGGATGAGTGGATGGGTGGATGGGTGGATGAGTGGATGAGTGGATGAGTGGATGAGTGGATGAAGGGAAAAGAAAAATTTATGCAATACACAAAACGACGGAATCTTAACCGAGGTTACCAGAAGCTTGACGTGTGGCAGCGCGGCCTTGATCTGTTCGATCTGGCTTTTCGACTTTCGGGTTCGGTTCCAGATTTCAAGCTTAAAAGCCAATTTACTGATTCTGCACAGTCAGTTTCGGCCAACATCGCTGAAGGTTACGGCAGGAGAACCCTCCCTGAGTACCTTCAGTTCCTTTACACGGCGAAAGGTTCCTTGGCTGAAACATTCACGCGCAGTTGCGGCTTGTGGCGAGTCGATCTGATCGCCGACAAAGAGTTCGAGGCCTTCGATGTTCTCCATTACGAAGTGGAGAACAAACTCATTCATCTCATCGGTTCGCTTGAATCGAAGCGCGGTACGGATGAATGGAAAGATTCGCTTCCCAAAGCGCCTGGGGCCGGCCCATTCATCCCATGATCAACTATTTGGTTCACCAATCCATTAATCCAACCATCCACTAATCCACTAATCCAATCATCCCTGACCTTTGGCGTGACTCCCAACCCTTCACCCACCCCTTCGCCCCCGCCGCTCCGCTGCTGGAGCGAGATCGGCGTCTGGGGCAATCACAGCTGCGCCGAACTTCGCCGCTGGACCCATTGCCATAATTGTCCAGTCTTCAGCCAGGCTGGCCGCCGGTTGCTGGAACAAGCTCCGCCCGCTGATTATATTCGCGAATGGACGGACTTGTTGGCCGAAGAACGCACGGAAGAAGCCAAGGAGCGCGTCTCGCTGATGATCTTTCGGCTCGCGGACGAATGGCTCGCGCTCGGCAGCCATTTGTTTCGTGAAATTGCGGAGAACCGGGTCATCCACCGAATCCCGCATCGGTCCAACAACGTGCTGCTCGGCCTCGTCAACATCCGCGGCGGATTGCAGCTTTGCCTTTCCTTCCGCGAACTGTTGGGCATCGCCGAATCTGGATCCGCTGACACCCAGCCCGAAAAAGGACAGCGCTTGGCCGTCGTCGAAAAAAACGGCGCCGGCTGGGTCTTCCCAGTCGACGAACTGCTCGGGATTATTCGGCTGCCGAAAGACGAGTTGCAAAATGTGCCAGTGACCGTGGCGAAATCTTCGGCCTCATTCACGCGCGGAATCTTCACTTGGACAGAAAAACGCGTCGGTTACCTGGACGAAGAACTCGTCTTCTATCATTTGAAACGGACTGTGCTTTAGGATCTCTTGAAACAACAGCTACTCGGATGAGCGATGATTTAAGCAATTTTTCGATGTGGGACCTCTTCCGCGTGGAAGCGGAAAGCCAAACGGCCGTGCTGAATGACCGATTGGTCGCGCTCGAAAACGATCCAACAGCGCCGGACAAACTCGAGGAATTAATGCGCGCGGCCCATTCGCTGAAAGGAGCAGCCCGCATCGTCAATTTGGACACGGCCGTCAAAATCGCCCACGAGATGGAAAATGCGTTCGTGGATGCACAGGAAAAAAAGCTGGTTCTAAACGGAGGCGATGTCGACAGCTTGCTCGCCGCGGTCGATTTGCTCGTTCGCTTTTCGAAGTTATCGGAAGCCGAGGCGGCGGCTTGGCCCTCGCAGAACCAAACCGAAATCGATCGTTGTTTGGCCGATTTGGAAAAAATTCGTTCGGCCGACAAACCCAAAGCGCCGCCGCCGCACGAAACGGTTCCACCGCCCAGCGCTCCCGAAATGACCAACCCGCCGGCGCCAGCCCTCCCGCCGATGCCGCCGCCTTCGCCCGAAACCTCGCCCGCGGCGAAAACCCCGCCGGCCGCTCCGAAGATTCAGCCTGCGAAAGAAGCCACCCCGGAAAAAACGAGCAAAGCCAGCCCGGCCGAAACCGCGACGATCGATCGCGTGGTTCGCGTTGGCGCGGAGAATTTAAACCGTTTGATGGAACTGGCCGCGGAATCACTGGTCGAGGCGCGCCGGTTAAAACCTTTTGCCGACTCGCTGGTAAAGCTGAAGCTGATGCAAAATCAGATGGAAAGCTCGTTGGCCCGCTTGCGCCAGGATTGTGAAAAAACCGGGATGAACGGCTCGCTCGGATCGTTCCTGCAGGAAGTCGAAGGCAGAGCCCAGCTCACCCGTTCGATGGTCAACGAGCGGCTCGAAGAATTTGAAGGTTTCCTCCGGCGCACGAGCAATCTCTCCGACCGCCTCTATCATGAAGTGATCGCCAGCCGGATGCGGCCGTTTGGCGAAGGCGTGGGCGGGTTTCCCCGGTTGATTCGCGACTTGGCGCGCACGCTCGAGAAAAAGGTGAAGTTCACCATCCTCGGCAAGACCACTGAAGTGGACCGCGATATTCTTGAAAAACTTGAAGCTCCGTTAAATCACATTTTGCGGAACGCGCTCGATCACGGGCTGGAACGGCCGGAGGAACGTTTGCAAAAAGGCAAAGCTGAGGAAGGCCATCTCAAATTGGAAGCCCGCCACGCCGCCGGCATGCTCTACATCACCGTGAGCGATGACGGCCGTGGCGTTGACGTGGAAAAGCTCCGCGCGAAAATCGTCGCTCGCGGCATGGTCCCAGCCGAAGCGGCTGCCGCCATGACTGAACCCGAACTGCTCGAGTTTCTGTTTTTGCCAGGCTTTTCCACGGCGGAAAAAGTGACGGAGATCTCGGGGCGCGGGGTCGGATTGGATGTCGTGCAGCGGATGGTTCAGGAAGTCGGCGGAACTGTCCGGATCATTTCACAGTTCGGTCAGGGCTGCACCTTTCACCTGCAATTGCCCATCACGCGTTCGGTGATTCGAGCGTTGCTCGTCGAGATCGCAGGCGAACCGTATGCGGTGCCGTTGCCGAAGATCGATCGCGCGCTGAAGATAACCCCCACCGAACTTAATTACGTCGAAGGCCGGCCGTACCTTTCGCTCGATGGGAAGAACGTTGGACTCGTGCCCGCCTTCCAAGTGCTCGACCTCGAAAAGCCGCCGCCGCAATCGGAACTGCTTTCCGTGCTGGTCGTGAGCGATCGGACCAACCAATACGGCTTGGAGATCGACCGGTTTCTGGGCGAGCGCGACCTGGTGGTCCGTCCGCTCGATGTGCGGTTGGGCAAAGTGCCGGACGTCAGTTCCACGTCGCTGCTCGAAGACGGCTCGCCCGTGATCATCATCGACGTCGATGATTTGGTGCGCTCGATCGACAGTCTGTTGACGGGCGGCCGGTTGAGCAAAGGCAAGCGAGGCGTGCAAAAGGCCGACGCGCGCCCCACCAAGCAAATCCTGGTGGCGGATGACTCGATTACCGTCCGCGAACTGCAGCGGCAATTGCTCCGGGCGCGAGGGTACCAAGTCGACACCGCCGTCGACGGCATGGAAGGTTGGAACGCGGTGCGGCTGGGGCAGTACGATCTGGTCATCAGCGATGTCGACATGCCGCGGATGACCGGGATTGAATTTGTCAAAAACATTAAAGCGGACGAACGGCTGAAGCATTTGCCCGTGATCATCGTGTCGTATAAAGACCGGGAGGAAGATCGGCTGCGCGGGTTGGAAGCCGGCGCCAACTATTACCTGACCAAAAGCAGCTTTCAGGATGACACGTTCCTGAACGCGGTGATGGATCTGATCGGACCTGCTCTGCCGTGAACATCGCGATCGTCAACGACATGCGGATGGCAGTCGAGGCGCTGCGGCGCGTGGTCACGACCGTCCCCGAATACAAAGTGATTTGGATCGCGCGCGATGGCGCCGAAGCGGTTCAGCTCTGCGCCCGCCAACGGCCCGATTTGATCCTGATGGATTTGTTGATGCCGGTGATGGACGGCGTCGAAGCCACCCGCCAAATCATGGCCGCTTCACCCTGCGCGATCCTGGTGGTGACAGCCACTGTCTCCGGAAATTCCGCCAAAGTTTACGAGGCGATGGGCCACGGCGCGCTCGACGCCGTGAACACACCCATCCTCGAAGAAGGGATTCTTTCGCCCGGCGCGCAATCGTTGCTGCAGAAAATCAAAATCATCGGGCATTTGGTGGCGAAACCGGCCACCAGTTTTTCATCTGCGCTCAAATTCCGATCGCCGATCGTTTCCGCGGGCTTCCCGCCTTTGCTGGCGATTGGCGCGTCCACCGGGGGGCCTTCCGCAGTCTCAGTGATTCTCTCGCAATTGCCGGCAGAATTCCCGGCATCGGTCGTGGTGGTGCAGCACATCGACGAAGTTTTCGCGGACGGGCTGGCCTCGTGGTTGGACGAACGGACTGCTTTAACAGTCCGAACGGCAGCAGAAGGCGGTCGGCCGGAGATTGGCGTGGTCGATGTCGCGCGCACGAACGACCATTTGGTGCTCAGCGGCAATTTGGCTTTTAATTACACCAAAGATCCTGAAGACCTCCCGTACCGGCCGTCCGTGGATGTCTTTTTTCGCAGCATGGCGCCGTTGCGTCCGAATCGAGCGCTTGCCGTGCTTCTGACAGGCATTGGCGAAGATGGCGCTCGCGGCATGCTGAAACTCCGGCAAATTGGCCTGCACACCATCGCGCAGGATGAAAAGACAAGCGTGGTTTATGGAATGCCCCGCGCGGCGGCGGAACTCGGGGGCGCCGTCGAGGTGCTGCCGGTCGAACAGATTGCCGCCTCGATTTTAAATCGTTTTACCCAAAAAGCTTTCACTGTCGAAAGGAAGAACCCGTGACCCAAGAAAATCTGACGGACCGTCGCATTATCGTCTTGCTCGTGGACGACCAGGCCATGATTGGCGAAGCCGTTCGGCGGATGCTCGTGGCTGAACCGGACATTGCGTATCACTATTGCCAGGATCCAACCCAAGCGCTGGCGAAAGCGGCGCAGATTCAACCGACGGTCATTCTGCAGGACTTGGTCATGCCGCAAATGGACGGCATGACATTGGTGAAAGAATTCCGCGCCCATCCCCAGACTCGCGACGTGCCTCTCATTGTCCTCTCGACAAAGGAAGATCCCAAAGTGAAGGCGGAAGGTTTCGCCAGCGGCGCGAATGATTATTTAGTGAAGCTGCCCGATCGCATCGAGTTGATCGCGCGCATTCGTTACCACTCGAAAGGGTATATCAATTTGCTTCAGCGCAACGAAGCTTACGAAGCGCTCCGAAAAAGCCAGGCGGCGCTGGCTCAGGAATTAAATGAAGCAGCGGCCTACGTTCGGTCGATCTTGCCTGCGCCACTGCGGGGTGAGATCAGCACTAGCTGGAAATTCATCCCCTCGACTTCGCTGGGAGGCGATGCCTTCGGGTACCACTGGCTCGACGACAGGTTCTTTGCCATTTACCTCCTCGACGTGTGCGGCCACGGCGTCGGCGCAGCGCTGCTATCCATTTCGGCCATCAACGTTTTGCGGTCGCAAAGTTTGCCGGCCACCGATTTCCGCGATCCCGGCCAGGTGCTGGCCGCGCTCAACGAAACGTTCCAGATGGAAAAACAGAACGACATGTATTTCACCATCTGGTACGGCGTCTTTGAAAAATCGACCCGCCGGCTGGCTTATGCGAGCGGAGGCCATCCGCCCGCGGTCCTGGTCAGCAACGGAGCCCAAGTGAGTTCGTTGCGGACGCCGTTTCTTTCGATCGGCAGCATGACAGGAACGCAGTTCAAGACGGCGCATGCTGTCGTGCCTCCGGGCAGCCGGTTATATGTCTTCAGCGATGGCACCTACGAGCTGACGGAGAAGGGGGGCGCCGTGCTCGAATTAAAAACATTCGTCGAGTTGTTGTCGCAGCCGCTCCCTGAAGGCGATGCCGATCTCGACCGGATCCTCAACTACGCGCGATCGGTTATTGGACAAGCTGGGTTTGACGACGATTTCTCGATCATGCGGCTCGATTTCGTCTGATTCCGCCAGGGGAGCGTGCACTGCAGCAATTTTCATTTTGCGGAGCGCGACTGTGTGCGGAGGACACAGTCCGTGCTCCAAACCCATAATGAGAATTACTGTTTGAAATCGAGTCGCGCTTGCCGCCGAAACTCGGCCCGGGCATGATCCGCCCTCAATGCGTTCTAAAATGGCTTCCCGTCTTCACCCTACCAAAGTCATGGCGCGCCTGGCGCGGTTTTGTGTCATTTGTCTCTTGATGAATCAAGCCGCTCTCCGCGCTGAGCCCACCTTTGCCGAACGGCTCGGTTGGAAATCTTCCGATCGCGTTCTCATTGTCCATGTCGATGACATCGGCATGTCGCATTCATCCAACCTCGGCGGAATCGGCGGCGTCACGCGCGGCGTGGCGACTTCCTGGAGCGTGATGATGCCATGCCCGTGGGTTCCGGAAATCGCGCACTACCTTAAAAATCATCCGGACGTGGACAGTGGACTTCATTTGACGCTGACCTCCGAATGGCGCGAATACCGTTGGGGACCGGTGGCGGGCAAAGCTTCCGTGCCAGGCTTGGTGGATAACGAAGGCTGCCTCTGGCACGGGGTTCTCGACGTCGCGGCGCATGCCTCCCCAGATGAAGTCGATCGTGAGATTCGCGCCCAGCTCGAACGCGCCCAGCAGTTGGGCATCCCGATTACCCACCTCGATTCTCACATGGGCACGTTGTTCGCCCGGCCAGATTACTTCGAGCGTTTCGCAAAGCTCGGCCTCGAGAAACACATTCCGGTGCTGGCAATCGGCGGCCCAATGACTCATCTCTCCGGATCGGAACGATTGGGCGCTGAGGCGCTCCGTCCGTGGATAAAAAAGATTTGGAACGGCGGCCTGCCAGTGCTGGACGATCTCTATACCGATTTCACTTCAACCAAATCTGACAAAACGGCGGCGCTGATCGATTTTCTGGACAGCCTCAAGCCTGGAGTGACCGAATTGATCTGCCATGCCTCACAGCCAACGGACGTTTTCCCGTTAATCACCGGCAGCAGCGAAGCTCGCCGACGCGACCTCGAAGCGTTGACTGATCCGCGGGTAAAAAAAGCCATCGAAGAGCGCGGAATTATTCTGAGCACGTGGAAAGACCTCATGCGCCGGCGCCAGTCTGCCCAGCCGCTCGAATAAATTAGAAAAATCTGCAAGAGAAGACTTGAACTCTGACTGAAAAAAAAGCAAAACATCGCCCGCCCGAATGGGTCAGCGTGATTTCGACCGATGACAGATGGCCAGCGCCCCTGGCACAAGCCAGCTATTTACTGGCCCGTGATGGATGGCCCTGGAGTCGGCACAGCGGCATCGAAACCTAAATCATGAGCGATACGCAGCGTTTTCTTGCAGGTTGGTAATGTCCTTGCGAGCCAGCAAACCGGTATTCGAGTTGGAGGCCTTGGAGCCCAGGGTTCTCCTTTCGGCGACCCCAGGCGTAGCAGTCGCCGCGGACATCGCCGCAGGCCCGGCACAAGCGGGAACCTCAGAGATCCATCTGATCGTGGATCCCGTGGCCGTTCAATTTGACGTCGGGAATGCGCCTGCGTCCTTCGATCTATTTCAGGGTTTACCCGAGCTTAATTCCGATCTCTCAGGCCGACTCGAGACTAGCCTCAAAGCGGCGCCTGAAGTCGCAGCCCACGATCTTGTCGCGAAAAAACCGGATGGGTCTACGGCCGTTCCGTCTTCCTCGCCAACGTCGCAGCCGGCTTCCGACGCGATTTTGGGCGGCTCTGGCACTAAGCGCGCCATCCACTTGACGGCACTCCCGCTCGCGCCCGTGATCGACCCGATTGCGGATCTCACGCTTGACGAGGACGTGCCATTTTCGACCCCGGTGACGGTGACCGATCCCGGCTCGCCGACGACGTTAAGCCTCACTTACAATTTCGTCATCAGCGATCCTACCGTTATCGATCCGCTCGGGGTGGACGGCGGCATCAACATTTCCGAAGACCTGTTCGGGGGGCAGTTCCTCAACATTCTCCCGAGGGCGGAGGCCTCGGGAGCGACCCTGGTCACTGTGACTGCGACGGACCCGGAGGGCAACACCTCTGATCCCGTCGCGTTCAATGTCACTGTCAATCCGGTGAACGATCCTCCTTTCGCCTCTCCGCCAAACCCCGTTGCAGCTACGGAAGACACTCCGGTAACGATCACAGGGCTGGCGGTGTTCGATGCGGACGCCTCGGATCTCAAGGTGACCCTGACCCCGCTCAATGGAACCGTGACACTGGCTGGGATAAACGGGTTGAATTTCACGGCACCAGCGGACGGGATCGCCGATCCGTCAATGTCCTTCACTGGTTCCATCGCCGATATCAACGCGGCCTTGGACGGGATGACTGCCTTGCCGGCCACTGATTACAACGGTCTGTGGACCTTGGAGGTCCTTGTGGAAGACGAGGGAAACACCGGCGCCGGCGGACCTCTCTTCTTTGACGGCGTGGCGGCTTTTACGTTCGACCCCGTCAATGACGCGCCGACTTTGAATGCGCTGAGCACCCTGACGATCAACGAGGACGCGGCGGCGCAGACGGTGACTTTGAGTGGGATCAGCGCCGGCGGCGGAGAGAGCCAGGCGTTGACAGTGACGGCCAGTTCGAGCAACCCGGCATTGATTCCCGATCCGACGGTCACTTACACCAGCCTCAACGCGAGCGGGAGCATCGGGTTCACGCCGGTGGCCAATGCGAGCGGGAGTGCGGTGATCACGGTGACGGTGAGGGACGTGGGATTGGACGGGACTGC
>Ga0209514_10003226_pt1 | contig 23774 bp, 17 predicted proteins | sample Subgrocontami58m_FD_187452 | JGI IMG/M metagenome (GOLD analysis project Ga0209514, IMG submission 187452) | Subsurface groundwater microbial communities from S. Glens Falls, New York, USA - GMW37 contaminated, 5.8 m (SPAdes) (version 3) | ecosystem: Environmental > Aquatic > Deep subsurface >...
CCTCTCAGGCATGGACTTCTTCTCCACGGAGATCGCTCTGACCCAGGACGGGCACTTCCTCGCCATCGATTACCTGAACGACCAGTGCGATATGAACACCAAGTCGTACTACACCAGCGGAGTGCCCGACGCGGTAGTGCGCCGCATCGCTTGGCTGCTGATGAACCACGCCTACAAGCTGATCGGCAAGGGCCCCTTCGAGGATGAGATGGCCGAGGCGGACCGGGAGATGGAGCTGGAGCGCCAGGGCGGCCACCCTCTAGCCGCTGGGTGACGAGGGCGGCTAGCCGATGTTCATCTATGTTCTCGTCTTTGCCACGGTGATCGCGGCGGGGGCGCTGGTTGTCCTGGGAGCGCTCAATTACTTGGCATGGAGCCGCACCCAGGTCGAGCGCCTGCCCCTCTGGCAACACCCATCGGACTTCAGCATCCTTCACGAGGATGTAGTTTTCCCGGCGCGCGGCGAACGCCTGCTGTTGCGCGGTTGGTATCTCCCTGCGGGGAAGGATGAACGCTGCGTGATACTGGTGCAGGGCGAAGAGCACCACCGCAATAGCCCAGGAATACAGGCCCTGTTCCTGGCGCGGGATCTGACGGTCCGGGGGTACAGCGTGCTTCTTTTCGATCTGCGCGCGCGTGGTGAATCAGATGGTGCACGCAGCTCCGCGGGAGACAGGGAGAGGCGCGACTTGCTGGGGGCCTTGGACTACGTGGTAGGTCGCGGCATCCCCCTGGGCTGCATCGGCTTGCTAGGTTTCTCCCTGGGTGCAGCCGTGGCAATACTGGTCGCTTCCCGCGAGCCAAGGCTGCGCGCAGTGGTGAGCGACAGCGCCTTCGCCGATCTGATGGAGGACCTGCGCCACGAGCTAGTCCCTGGCATCGCCTTGCCTCGCACCCTGGTCGGGATGCTGAGCGCCGTGGGGGGCCTGTTTTGGGGAGCCAAGTTCAGCGCGGTGCGGCCCCTCCGGGCCATCTCGGGCGTGGCTCCGCGCCCCCTGCTCTTCATCCACGGGACAGATGACGATGTTATCAGTCCTCAGCAGTCCCAGCGGCTGGCGGTTGCTGCCGCTGGTCACAGTGAGCTGTGGCTCGTGGAGGGGGCAGGCCACGTGGGTGCCTACAGGAGTAGGCCCGCAGAGTACGTGGAGCGCGTAGCTGGGTTTTTCGACCGGCACTTGCGTGTCAACTAGCCCGACACCAACGCCGCTGCCCGTCGTCGGCGTTCTTGGTCCCTCTCGCTGGGCGTGGCGAAGGCGCGGCCGTGCGCTGGTGTTAGGGGCCTGTACACACCCGTCGGCACAGGAGCCAGGTATGGTATCGTTAGGCCGTACGATTTGCAGCCGGCTCCCCTAATCTTGAGGCGCTGGCGCAGCGCCGCGCGGTGAGCTCTGATGACGCACCTGTTTCTGCGGGGACCAGAAACGCTGGCGGCCACGCTGGCAGCGAGTCTGCTCCTGATCGCCTGTCGTGCCGCTCCCTCTTCGACCATGCCCCCTGTGTCGGCTCCACCCAACCCCACGTCCGCGCAGCCGTCAGCGGCCCCTATCCGCAGCGCGCGCCTCATCGTCAGCGACAACGCCCTGTGGGCGGCGCACCCTGCCAGCCGCACGGTGACGCGCCTGGCGCTGCCCTCGGGCAAGCAGGACTGGCAGAGGCCCCTGGGGTGTGAGCCAGCGACCCTCGCCCGAGCCTCGGGCCGGCTATTCGTGTCGTGCTTCGATTCCGGGGAGGTGGTTGCCCTCGACGAGGCGCTGGGCACCATCTTGGTACGACGCTGGGTCGGCCACGGCCCCTTTGGCCTGCTTGCCACACCCGCCCACACCTTCGTGACCCTCGCCAACGACAATGCTCTCGCGGTCCTGGCGCCCTCCACGTTGGAGGAGACGGGGCGCGTTGCCACGGGGCGCCAGCCCCGGGGCCTAGCCCTCAAGGGCGCCCGGCTCTATGTGGTCCACCTCCTGGATGCCTCGGTGCGCGTCTACGACTCCAGCAGCTTGGCGCCCCTGGGCAGCATGGAGGTAGGACTGCAGGCGGCGCTGGCCGAGAGCGTGGCCCTCTCCGCAACGGGTGACCGGGCGTACGTCCCGCACCAGCGGCCTAACGTGACGAACATGGCCAGGCAGTTCGACAACACTGTTTTTCCCGTGGTCAGCGCCTTCGAAACCAGCGAGCTGCGCCCGGTGCGCAGGGAGGCCCTGGCCCTGGACTCCGTCGACACGCCGGTGAGCAGGCCCATGGCCGTCGCCCTTAGCGCCGACGGCTCCCGGCTATTCGTCGTGAACACGGTGAGCGACGACCTCTCCGTTGTCAGCCTGGCGACCGGAGTCGGCGCCGGGCACGTCGTACTCGGATCCGGCCCGCGCGATCTCGCCCTCTCTCCGGATGGCGGGCGACTCTACACCCTCAATCTCGTGTCGGACGACATCACCGTCATCGATGCCGAGGGGCTGGCCGTTTTGGGGACACTGCCGCTGGCTGCCGATGAGCGTCCTGGCCAAATCCAGCGCGGCGAACGGCTCTTTAACACTAGCCGGCCAGACAGCAACTCCCGCGACAATTGGCTGGCCTGCGCCTCGTGCCACCTGGACGCCGGCTTCGACGGCCAGACCTGGCTCGGCACCGACGGCGGCCCTCGCAACACGCCCACCCTGCGCGGCATCGCCGACACTTTCCCGCTGCACTGGTCAGCCGACATGCCCAACGTGCAGTCCGCCCAGCAGACCTTCACCACGCTCATGGCGGGCACGGGCCTGTCCGACGCTGATCTGGACGCCCTAGCCGCCTACCTGACTAGCCTGAAGCCTCAGCCCAGCCCACTGCGCCAGCGCGACGGCTCGCTGTCCGAGCAAGCCACCAGAGGAGCGGCACTCTTTCAACAAGGTAAGTGCACCCGCTGTCACACCCCGGCGCTCTTTACCGACCGGCGGCTCCACGACGTGGGGACAGGCGAGCCCTTCTACTCGAATCCCACAGGCTCGGGGACAGTGCCCGAGACCATGGGACCGGCCTTCGACACGCCCAGCCTGCGGGAGCTCTGGCTGACGGCGCCGTACCTGCACGATGGGCGGGCGCCCACGCTGCGCGATGTGCTGACGACGTTCAACCGCGGCGACCGCCACGGCGTCACCAGCGCGCTGTCCGACCAGGAACTTTCCGATCTAGAGGCCTTTCTCCTCTCCTTGCCGCTCAGCCCCACCGAAGTCCGGACCCTTTTCAAGCAGTGAGTTTGATCTCGTCTTTCGTGCGAATGCCAACCCAGAGAAACACGGCGAAACCGAAGCGAGGCGAGAGTGGCTACAAGGAGTTCACCTTGAATTGTGTCATGGCTAATTTGCCTCCTTAGTTCACACGCTAACACGGGCGAATGTCTGGTGTCGAAGCCAGCCGCCCAACAATGGGCCGCCTGCTACAAGAAAACACCATCCTGAATATGTAGTTCTCTCTCGGCGTGCGGGTTTTGCAGGTATGTGAAAGCATATCTCCCGGCCCTTTCCTCAAAGAACAAAACCCCACTGGTTGTAGGATAGAGCGCGAATAGTCCTGTATCATCGTGGAACAAACATGAATGTAACTCATCTATATCCAACGCAGCAGTGAATTCACTGAACACTGCAATTACATATGGAACACGATATTTTTCAACCAAAGCCTTGTACACCCGTGCCTTACCCCAAATAATCTGATACAGGCGTTCATCATTTGGTGGCATCCAACCTATCCATACTCCTTTGGACTGCTTGGCCTCCTGTATCTCGGTTTCGGTTTCCTTGTCAGTATGGAAATTTGTTAGCTCAGCAATTCCACTGATCTTTGACGCCTCATCCAAGATGCACCAGTCGGGTGTACTTGAGTCAACGGGCTTGTCATATCTCACCTTGAAGCCATTTGAAGCGAGATAAGCTCCGAGTACCAGTTCTCTAAAAGTATGCATAACTTGAGTGTTATTATGGAGTTGCTCGCCAAATTTCTTTACAAACATTCGCGCGTCTGCTTCGCGAATGTAATCGAAGCATCGGTAAATACAATCGTTAATACTTTTGTTGCCTGCTATCTGCCCGTATTCCATGGTTCGTTACTGGTTATGCGATTAGTTACGTTTGGCGGCCCAACGTGTACTTTTATGTTTCTTGTATGATTGTTACTACATTCCTTGATCTGTTCGTACGTTGTCGCGACGGTCCGGCAAAGTGGTCTATGCCTTCTGTGTTGCGTTGTGCCTGTGCGCGGTGGCTTATACCGAATCTGCATAGTTTTGATTGAATTGTTCCTTCTCGGTTCTAAGCTCACTGGACGGCTGCTGGCTTGCCGCCCAGGGGGGAGACGCCGCGCAGGTTCAGGGCCTTGGCGAACCACTGCCCGTTGATGCGGCTCGTCCCAATCGCCCAGATTGCCTACAATCCTCTGCTAATTCACCCTGTCAATTCGCATGAACGCCTGCCCGGAACCATCCCACGCCGTGATCACCAGATTGCCCACGAGTGTGGTATGCGGTCTGTTGCCTCCGAATGCCACAAGAGTTTGCCGGCTCGTCACTTGCCCGTTTGGCGTGACCACAAGTTGAGCAATGCTTCCCGAATCGTCTCCTCCACTGGGGGGCGTGTTCACCCCGCGGGGGTTCACGTTGTCTCGCACGCGTAGGTTGACGATGGTGTAACCGCTCTCCAGAAGCACGCCGCTCGCCATCGCATAGTTGGCCCTGTCCTGGGAAATAAGCGTCGCATTGCTCACCGGCCGCCACGAGTCGTCGTAGACGAGTACTTTTACAGCGCTCGTCGACACCGGGTTCAGCGTCTCCGTCGCGAGCACCGCGAACCCACTCTTGATCGGGATCGCGCTCGAGCCATTCGCATGACTATACGCTCCGCCGCCGATCTGTGCCGTTCCCCGCGCGGTTCCCTGTCCGTCAAACCGGTAAAGCGTGTGACCGACACCAGGCAGGAAAATCCCAACGGTTACGCCATCCGGCTCGGCAACCATGAACAGGTCATTCGTTGGCTGTGGGGAGTTTTGCACCACGGTAACCAACGCAACGCGATTGAAATCGCGGTCCAGTTTCAACAGATAGCAGTCGCGGGCGTAGTTTGCCGAGAAAGCGATCCAATGGAAACCCAGGGCGTAGATATGCCAGTGGTCCGCGATATTCCCGCCCGCCGTATCGCCTGTAGTGGCAACCGTCTTCCATGACACCCCGGCGAGCGGGTTGGTCGTGTCGAGCCGTCCCATCTGTAGCATCCCGCTCATTTCTGATGAGACTGCGACCCGTGGCTGTCCGTCGTCCACTGCGAAGAGCCACAGCCCCGCTCCTGCGACAGCCGTGGTCCCAACCACCTGAGTGATTGTCGGCGCTGGCCGCGGTGTAGCTGTAGGCATCGCCACTGGTGTGGGCGTGGGGGTTGCAGTCGCAGGCGGGGCAGGGGTAGGCGTTGGAGTCGCTGTAGACTGAAGCGTCGGTGCGGGTGTTGGCGTCCGCGTCGGCGTGGCGGTGGGCGCTGGCCTGGGCGCCAAAGTGGACGTTGGAGTGGGCGCAAGTCTTGGCGTGGGCGTCGGGGCGGGCACCGACGCGGGCGTAAGCGTCACTATTTGGGTGAGCGCAGTTGGGAGAGTCGGTACGGAAGACGGCGTGGCAGCAGGTGCGAATGTGGGCGCAGCAGGCGTCGGTGTGAGACCTGGTGATGGGCCAGCACATGCAACCATAACCGCAACCGCGGCTGCTGACAGTGAACCGATAGTGAGCAGCACCACCGCGCGTACGGTCATCGCATCCACCCCCTTTCCATTACTGGATGACTGCTGGTTTGCCGCCCAGAGGAGAGACGCCGCGCAGGTTCAGGGCCTTGGCAAACCACTGCCCGTTGATGCGACCCGTCAGGGTGAACTCCAGCGAGTCCGCCCCCAGCACCACGTGCGTGAACCCGTCCGTGTAGAGCGTGTTCCAGTCCAGGGCTATCCGCACGCGGGCGGTGGAACCTGAGACCGCAACATCGCGAATGAGCAGCCCTGGGATGGCCACGGTATAGCGCAACGAATCGGCGTTAGCCGGCAGGTCGAACGTCACCGCCACCGCGCTTGGCACTCGCATGTACGGGAAGCCGTCCATCGTGGTCAGGCTGAGCGTAATCTGGGTGCTGGTCGCGACGTCGGTCCGCGGAGCGGCGACGAAGAAGCGGTAGGTCGAATCGGGGGAGCCGAGGATGGCCGAGAGCGGGGCCGTGTACCCATACTGGCGCAGGACGGTCCGGCCATCGGCGACGATGGCCGGATTGGGCACCACGCCCGTCGAGGGCACCACGCGGTCCTGGACCGCCGCGACGTGGACGGTGTACACCCCCGGTTCGCTGACGGTAAATGTCTTACCCCTGGCGTCTATGTAACCGCTGGGGCTGGCCCGGCCGGTGAAGCTCCGCACCTGTCCTGACGGAGAGGTAACGGTGATGGTGACGCCGACGTCCAGTGTCGGCCAGGCCTGTCCACTGAAGACGAAGGTGTTGCCCACCTCAAGCACGGAGCCAGGCCGCGTGCCCGTGGGCGTGATGAATAGGTCATAGGGCAGCCCTTGGATGGTCAGCAGCGGCCCGCAGGTGGCCAAACCACCGGTGGCGCCCTGGTAGGGCGGGCAGATGCGGTTGCCCTTGGGGTCCTTCAGAGAGAAGGTGTTGGTGTTGGGGATCCGGACGGCACCGGGCGTGATGACGGTCATGGAGGCATAGGGGACGAACTGGTTGCCCTGCGCGCTCTTGATGACCGCGCCGCCGAAGAGCAGCTTAACGTCGCCCTCCTCCTCGCCGCTGCGGTCGCCCACGATGTCGTTGTTCCAGGCGTCAAAACACGCGAGTCCGATCTGGCAGTTGTAGCTGTCGTGGCCGTACCACTGGTTATGCGCCGAGCGGACCTCGGAGACGGTGTGCTGGACGTGAAGGGCATCGGCCCGAATGACGCTCGTGTACCAGTAAGCCCAGGAGTCAACGGAGCCGGGGCGTTGCTGCGCGCCGCTCCCCGCAGTCGTACGGATGGAGAGAGCTTTCGAATCAGCCGCCTGGGCACAGAACACCCCGTTGCACCAGCTTGTTGCTGAGGCCACCTGGGGCGCCAGGGTACTGAGGACGCCGGTGGGGTCCTGGAGGGTGATCGATGGGAACAGCGGGCTGTTATCGGCCTGCCAAGCCACGTCGCCCTTGAAGAAGGGGTACTGGCCCACGGTGCGCGCCTCCAGACGGCCGATGGCATCGCAGGCCGCCTCGCCACAGTTCGGGTCGAAGGTGCGGGTGAAGAACCACGTCCGCAGCGTCTGGTCGCCGGCGATGATGGCCAGCTGGTCGTTGCGCTGCCCGTGGGCGATGAGCGGCGTGTTGGGCGTGGCGACGATGGAGGCGCCGGCGCGGCTGCCCATCCAGAGCGTGCCGTCCACGGGGTCGGTGTAGCTCGCGGTGACGCGGGCGATGTACTCGCCGTGGGCATCGGGCCTCCAGGTCCGGTCTGCCACGAAGTACCCGAACTGGTTGGCCCTGCCCGAGGCCTGGAAAGTCTGCTTCCTTGCCGCGTCGCCATTGACGTAATGGTCAACGTTCAACGTGACCTGGGCCGCTACCCCGGGCTTCACCGCGACCACCGGGCTCCACTCGTCGCCGACCTCCAGCGGCGTCCCTTCGAAGGTGCCGAGCTTGAGATCAAGGGGCTCCGCGACCCAGATGTCGTAGGTGCCGCGGAAGGTCAGGTCCTGGCCCCAGAGGGTGCGGAGCGTGCCGCTGAGCGTGACCGTATGCAGGCCGTACTGGTCAAAGTCAACCCAGAGCGAGTCGAGGCCGGTCGTCACCCCATAGGTCCTGCCCGGCCCCGCGAAAGAGAGGGGCACCGGGTAAGCGTTGGTCACCGATCCCGAGAGGTACGACTGCCGCAGGGGGGCGTTGGTGGCCAGCGCCGCCGTGCTCCCATCGGGCTTGCGCAGCGATACCGAGAGCGTTCCCAGAGCTGCCTCGTCCAGCGGAATCAGCGGGACCTGGGGGTAGACGAAACCGAATCCCGTGTAGGCGAGGGTCGGCAGGTATGGCTCCAGGATGTATTTCACACGCCGGCCGGATACGGGCTCATGGGGCGAGGCGATGAAGGGCGCCGGGGCGACCCGGCGGCTGCCCAGCGCGAAGCGTCCCTCGTCCTCGCGCGCCACGATACCCCGCACACCTCCCGCTCCCCAGCTCGGCGATTCGTTCAGCAATGTCACGGGGATACGCGGCGTCTGGGCGTTGCCCACGTTGAGGAGCGGCAGGTAGCCGATGCCGGTGTTCGTTTCCACGGCGCTGGCGATGTTGGAAGACTGGTCCCCTCCTTGGAAGATGACTTCGTTCCCCTCCGGCGTGACAAAATAAAAAACGATGCGCGCCCGGTACCAGCCCGCATCAAGCCCGGAGGTCCACCCCGTCAGGTCGTAGCGCGAGTTGGCGCTCAGGCACTGCTGCGTCAACGGCGTGCCGGGGACCGTCGGACGCGCCAGTGTCCAATAGCCTCGGTCGCCCTGGTCTGTCTCGATGGGCAGCCCCGTGGGCGTGAGAGGCGGCCCATGGGCGTTGACGTTGACCTGGCTCACGTACTCCCCGCGGGCGTCAAAGAGACGGTACACGTACAGTCTGGGGACGAGGCAGAGCTCCCGGGGCGCGTCGGGCGAGGTCACTTGGATAAAGGAGGCGCTGCCGCCGAGCTCGCCGGAGGCGAGCCAATGCCAGGCGCCGGTATAGCCCGAGATGGAAAAGGGGGCTGAGGCCGCGCGGTAGTTGACCCCTTCGGGCACCCGCAGGATGGCCGTTGCGGCTGCTTCGTTAGGTTGGCCCTCACAACGGTTGCTGACCGTCGCCGCGACCAGGACGGTGGTCCCCGGGCCGGCCTGCAGCCGCGCGTTGAAAGACCCATCCGCACCGTAGGGGACGCAGGTCGTGGCGCCATAGTCCAGGGCGACGACCTGGACCGTGTCCCTACCCACCGCACGCGCGTTCCCAGGGATGGCGCCGGCTCCGCCGGCAACGGTCACGGTCCCATCAGCCAGCGGCGCGGAGACCGTGATGCGGGAGACTACTGGCACCTCGTCCCGGTCCAGGATAGTGGAGTTATGCAGGAATTTGGTGGGTCTGACCCATTCGGCGGAGAGGTCAGTGATGGAGCCCGCCAGGCTCAGCGGCCGGAGCGTGGGAGTCGGCGTGGGTGCGGAAGTAGGCGTCGGGGTCGGCGTGGGCGTCCGCGTGGGCGTGGCTGTGGGCGCTGGCGTTGGGGTAGGCGTCGGCGCGGGTGCAACCGCAGGCGTTGGGCTGGGCGCCGCACGGGCGGTCGGGGTTGGCGTCGGCGCGAGCGCAACGATAGGCGTTGGGGTGGGCGCCGGCGTAGGACGGGTAGCGCCAGTGAGGGCTGTTGCCGTCGGCTCCAGGGTCGGCGTGGGCGCCGGCGTAGGGCTCGGAGGCGGTCCTCCGCTGCAGGCCGCCAGGATCATGCCCAAGAGCAGGGCTACAGCCACCAGAGGCCATGCCTTCACGAGTCCCCCTTTCGGTGGTCAGCGCTAGTAGTATGTCGTGGAGCGCTCCGGGTGTTTTGTGAATTCGCCTGATTGTATGCGCGCGGCTGACCCTCCGCAAGCGAGGGGCACAGGAGTCGGCGAGACAATCAGTGGACTTGCACGCTACCCTACGATAGGCGCTGGTTGCGAACTCTGGCCGCAGGCAGCAGGGCCCCTGTTCGTCGGCAACAGGATTGGAAATTACTCTCTAAACGCAAGGATGTGACGCCCATGAAGCGGCTGGCCTCTTCCCGTGCCCCGCTCCCGGCGAGGCTCTACTATGGCTGGGTCATCGTGGCCGTAGCCCTCATCATGAACCTGGCGGCATCGCCCACCAACCCGCTCATTTTCTCATTCTTCGTCGCGCCCATGATCGAGGAGCTGGGCTGGAGCCGGAGTTCGCTGTCGTGGGGCCTGACGCTGCGCCTGGTCGTGGCCGGGGTCATGGCCCCTCTGCTGGGTATGCTTATCGACCGTTACGGCTCGCGCTGGTTGGGAGCCTTCGCCGGGCTTGCGGCGGGACTGTGCCTGATCGGGCTAGCGTTCACCTACCACTTGTGGTTCCTGTACTTGATGTTCGCCGTCTCGGGGCTGGGCGGGTTCGGCGGGCCAGGAGGCGCACTGCTCACTACGGTGCCGGTAGCCAAGTGGTTCGTCTCCCAGCGCGGGCGAGCCATGGCCATCGCGACGCTGGGCATGCCACTGGGCACGGTGCTGTTCATCCCCATCGCACAGGTACTGATCCAGACCGTTGGGTGGCGGCAAGCCTGGGTAGTCTTCGGAGCGGTGGTATGCGTGCTAGCCGTACCCCTGTGCGCGGCCTTCATGCGGCGCGAGCCCGAAGACCTGGGCCTGCATCCAGACGGCGCGACGGTGAGGGACACGGCGGCGCCGCAGACCAAGAACACATCCAGCGAAGCCACGGATGTGGACTGGACACCAGGGCAAGCGCTGCGCTCGCCGACGCTATGGGTCATCCTGGCGGCGTTGGCGCTAATGGGGCTGGCGCTCAACGGTACCCTGGTCCACCGGGTAGCGTTCTGGCATGAACGCGGGATGTCGCCGGCTCTGGTGGCGCTGGGTACGGCGCTGGACCCCTTGACGGTGATCTTCTCAGGGCTGGCCTTTGGGGTCCTGGGCGAGCGAGTACGCAGCCGCTATCTGGGGTTAATGGGAGGCGCGGGACTGGCGCTTTCGATGCTGCCCATGGTGTTCGCCAGCAGCCATGCCTACTCCATCATCGCCAGCAACCTGATGTGGGGCATCGCGGTGGGGCCGTACATCACCGTCAACAACCTGATCTGGCCCAACTACTTTGGCAAGAAACACCTGGGGACTATCCGAGGCATCGCCTTCGTGGTGTCCATCGGCGCCACCGGATTCGGCGCACCCTTGTACGGGTACCTGTTCGACGCCGCGCTGAGTACGTCGGTTATCTGGACGATATCGCTCAGCGCCTTTGCGCTCGGTGGGCTGTTGCTGCTGCTGGCGAAGCCGCCGCGATTGCGCCTGGAGCCGGCGAAGAGATACTAGCCGACTCGCTTCAGGCGGCCCTGGGAGAGCACGGCACGGTGCTCTGGACAGCGACGGGGCCAGGAGGGCGCGATGCGCCGGCGCTGGCAGCGCTTGACAGCCGGCTAGGGAACTTGCAAGCTGGGCAGCCGACACGGAGGCGCCGCTTCGGCGCGCCTGTCCGCAGCAGCCTTTACTATTACGCCTTCCCGCCCCGCGTCCGAGGGCTGGGCTGAGCGCGGGTTGACGAGGTGCCCCACTGCCTGAGCCGCCAACAGACGAGGCCTTGGCTCCAGCCCCCGGCGACCGGGCGGCGCCGGGAGGGACTTTCCGGGCACTGCGTCGTCGTGACTACCGCTATCTCTGGTCTGGGCAGCTCGGTCACGCCGCTTCCGTCTGGATGGAGCAGGTGGCGCGGCCACTGCTGGTCCTCCACCTGACGGGCTCACCGCTACAGGTCGGCCTGGTCATCGCGGCGCGCACCGTTCCGCAGTTCGTCTTCGGACTCCTGGCCGGCGTCATCGCCGACCGTTACGACAAGCGCCGGGTCCTGATCTGGTGCCAGACGGCCACGCTGCTCATGCATTTGATCCTGGGCTTGCTGGTCGTTAGCGGGCGAGTTGAGCTTTGGCACGTCTTTCTCACGGCTTTCGGCGCGGGAGCGGCGAATGCGTTCAACCAGCCGGCGCGGCAGTCCCTGTTGCCCAGGCTGGTGCCGCGGGAGGACCTGCTCAACGCCCTGGCGTTGAACTCCGCCGCCATGAACATCATGCGGGTGGCCGGGGCGGGCCTGGCAGGCGTGCTGCTGATACCCTTTGACTACGGCGAGGTGTACCTTCTCATCGCCCTGATCGACGGGGTCGCTATCTTCACCACCTTCCGGATCAGGGTGCCCGCCGCCCCGGAGACTAGGGGACAGCGGGAACGCCGTTCGGCGTCGCTCCTGAGCGACTTCGTGGAGGGCCTTCGCCACGTCAACCGGGACCGCAAGGTGCTCTATCTGGTGGGCATGGCCCTCATTCTTTTCGTGCTGGGCCAACCCTATCAGCAGGTGTCGGTGCCGCTCCTGGCCCTGGACGTGTTGCACCTGGGCCGGTCCGGCGCCGGCTGGATGCTGGCGCTGATAGGCGTCGGGGCAATGGCGGGTTCGCTTACAGTAGCCTCCAAGGGACACCTTCCGCGGCGCGGGCTGCTCATGCTAGGCCTGCTGATGGTGTTTGGCCTAGCGCTCATCCTGCTCTCCCAGAGTCGGTGGCTGCCGCTATCGGCTGTCGCGCTGCTCGTTGCCGGCAGCGTATCGACCACTTACATGGCGCTGAACAACTCCCTTATCCTGGAACAGACGCCGCCGGAGTTCCATGGCCGCGTCATGAGCCTGATGAGCCTGGACCGCGGCCTCGTCTCCCTGGGCGCTATCCTCTCGGGAGGGCTAGCCCAGCTCTGGGGACCACAGCTTGGCCTGACTGTGCTGGCCGGCGTTTGCCTGGGACTGACCCTCCTGGCGGCGGTTGCCCTCCCCGTCCTCCGGCGCATGCAATGAGCCCGGCGGCGGGACCAGCCTCGGCTATCCCCCACCGCGCCTCGCCATCGTACTGACGATTGAGCTTACGGGGCGAAACAGCGTAGAATAGCGCCCTAGTGAAGGGCTACTGGCGAGAAGGGGGGAGCAACTATGGACCTGCGCTTTACACCCGAGCAGGAGGCCTGGCGACGGGAGGTGCGTGACTTCCTGGACCGAGAGCTACCCTCCAAGTACGAGTTCCAGACTGACTACGAAGAGCGAGACGAATACTGGGACTTCGCGGTCCAGTTCACCAAGAAAGTCGGACAGAAAGGCTGGCTTGGCCTTACCTGGCCCAAGGAGTACGGAGGCTTGGCCCGCCCCGGCACCGACCGCGCCATCATGATGCACGAATTCGACTACCGGCTGGCCCCGCTCGTCAACGCCCTTGGCCACAACCTGGCGGGCGGCACCCTGTTAAAGTTCTGCACTGAAGCGCTGAAACGGCGTTTGCTCCCGGCCATCCTCCGCACGGAGACGATCTGGCTCGAGGGGCTTACCGAGCCGAACGCCGGCTCTGACCTAGCCTCCCTCCAGACTCGCGCCGTCCGTGACGGCGATGACTGGGTCGTCAACGGCCAGAAGACCTTCACCACCTGGGGCCACCGGGGCGACATGATGTACCTGGCGGCCCGCACCAACCCCGAGGCCCCCAAGCATCGGGGCATCACCATCTTCGCGCTCGACATGAAGTCCAAGGGCGTCAGCATCCAACCGCTCCACAACTTCGGCGGCGGCCGCCAGAACAATATCTTTTTCGACAACGTGCGCGTGCCGGCTGACATGATGATGGGCGAGGAAGGCCAGGGCTGGTATTGCATCACAAACTACTTCTATGGGGGCGGCGGGGGCAGCATGGGTGGACACCTCCGTCGCGTCTTTGACAAGGTTAAGGCCTATTGCCAAGAGACCGTCTACAACGGACAGCCCCTGAGCAAGGAGCCCGCAGTACGGATGAAGCTGGCGGAACTCGCTGTGACCCTCGAAGCCTTAAAGATGCTGGGCTGGGAGTCAATCTCCCGTGCCGAGCGCAAGGAGCCGTCCGACTACGGCGGATCCCTGGGGGCAATGCTATCCAAGGACTTTTCGCCCGCATTTGCTCAAGCCTGTATGGAGATACTGGGGCCTTTGGCGCAGCTCCAGGAAGGGCCCTGGGCGCAGCTGGGTGGCGAGATCGAGCATTACTATCGCATGTCCTACGGCAACCACGCTGGCGGCACGCCTCAGATCAAGCGCATGCTCGTGGCCACCCGGGGCCTCGGCCTGCCACGGTAGGAGAAGCAACATGGACCTTACCTACAACGAGCGCCAGCGGATGCTCAAAGACACTGCCCGTGGCTTTTTCGCGGCCGAGTGCCCCCTAGCAACCGTGCGCCAGTTGGGGCGCAGCGAGTTGGGCTACGAGCCGCGGCTGTGGAAGCGGATGGCCGAGCTCGGCTGGCTGGGTCTGACGCTCCCGTCCACCTACCGTGGCGGCGGTGGTTCTTTCCTGGACGCCTACGTGATTTACGAAGAGATGGGCCGTGCCCTGTTCCCTAGTCCGCACCTGGCGACCGTCGTAGTGGCGGGGGAGACGCTCCTGGCCGCTGGCAGCGCAGAGCAGAAGAACAGCCTCCTGCCGGGGATCGCGCAGGGCGCTCTGACTATATCCCCGGCGGTGTTGGAGCCGTCCAACATGTATGGGCCCGGGGGTATCCAACTGGAGGCCCGCTCCGCTCGGAAAGGATACACACTGCAGGGCACCAAGCTGCTGGTGCCCTACGCCAACAGCGCCTCGCACTTCCTGGTCGCGGCCCGCACCGGCGGCAGTAGCGCGGATGGCATCACGCTCTTCCTGGTGCCGGGCGGGACGCCGGGGCTGTCGCTGTCTCCGCTGCCGAACATTGCAGGAGAGAAGCTGTTCGAGGTCAGCTTCCGCGGGGTGACGGCGCCGCGCACCGCGGTCGTGGGTGCTGCCGGAGCCGGCTGGGCCCCGCTCTCTGCCGCCACGGACAAGGCCGGAGTGCTGGTCTGCGGCATGATCGCAGGTGCCTGCGAGCGAGTATTGGAAATGACCACCGAATACGCCCAGCGGCGGGTCCAATTCGGACGCCCGATCGGCCAGTTCCAGGCAGTCCAGAGCATGTGCGCCGACATAGCGGCGGACACCAGACTGGTAGCGCTGCTGGCGCGGCAGGCGGCCTGGCACCTAGACGAGGGTGTGCCGGGTGAGCTGGCGGTGGCCGCGGCGAAGAGCTTCGCCAGCCGGGCGGCTCAGCGGGTCACCAGGCTGGCCCATGACGTGCACGCCGGCGTGGGCTTTATGTTGGAACACGACCTTCCCCTGTACACCAGTCGCGCCAAGCACTGGGAGCTAGCCTTGGGCGATCCCCGCTACCACCACGAGCAGATGGCAGAGGCGCTGAGCCTTTAAGGTGTTCGTCTAGCAAGATGGCAGGTCAACAGCCGCGCACGAGGGAGACATGCTGAACAAGTTCAAGAACATCATTTATGAGAAGCGCGCCGATGGCGTCGCCATCATAACCATCAACCGTCCTCATCGGCTCAACGCCATGGACCCGGATTCCGGCAGGGAGATGGGGGAGGCGCGGCGCGACTTCGCCCTTGATCCCAAGATGCGAGTGCTCATCCTGACCGGGGCAGGGGAGAAAGCCTTCTCGACGGGGATGGACCTGAAGGCAGCCGCCGAGCGCGCGCGTACCCTGGGGACTGTGGACCCTGGCGTGGGTCAACCCCCGTCTCTGGCGCCGGTCAAGGACTGGAAGCCCACCATCGCCGCCATCAACGGGTATGCCGTTGCCGCCGGGCTAGAGACGGCGCTGCGCTGTGACATACGTATCGCCGCCGACCATGCCCAGTTCGCCATGATGGAGGCGAAGCGAGGACTTGTCCCCGAGACCGGCTGTACATACCTGCCGAAGGTCGTAGGCTTCGGCAACGCCATGTATATGCTGCTGACGGGGGACCTGATCAACGCCCAGGAGGCCTTGCGCTGGGGCCTGGTGACCAAGGTAGTGCCGCTGAAAGACCTGATGCCCACCGCTCTCAGCATCGCCCAGAGCATCGCGGCGAATGCGCCCTTGGCCGTCGAATACATCAAGCAGTCGCTCACCATGCGGCGCGAGGCCCCGCTAGAGCAGAGCCAGCAGTTCGCCGAGCTAATCACGCGAGTCATCTGGGCCACCGAGGACGTCAAGGAGGGTTCGCGCGCCTTCGCCGAGGGCCGCCCCCCCGTATTCAAGGGCCGCTAAGCCTCTCTCCCCGGGGCCTCGCGCTCTGGCCGGCGCCCGACGGCGATTGACTAGGTTTGCGAGGCGAGCGTATACTTTTAATCCAAGTGGTGTTCCGGCCCGCGGCGATGCGGCCCAGCGGGCGGGAATGGTATGGAAAGGGGACGCGCGGAAGGGGCCGATGGACTTCGCCTTCACGGCTGAGCAGCAGGCATGGCGCAAGGAAGTGCGGGACTGGCTGCGCCAGGAGCTTCCGGCTGATTGGCAGGGAAGCAACGTCTTGGAGGAGGGAGACGACGCTACCGAGTGGCAATCGATGCTGGACTTCCGGCGCCGCGCGGCCCGTAAAGGATGGATCGCCGTAGGGTGGCCGAAGGAGTACGGGGGGCAGGGACGCAACGTCATCGATCAAGCCATCTTCGGCGAGGAGACAACCTACTCCGGCGCCCCGGGGATGAACAGCAACATCGGCGTCCTCTTCGCCGGCCCGGTTATCCAGGTGTATGGCACGCCCGAGCAGAAACGCGAGCACCTGCCGCGCATCACCAGCGGCGAGGCGGTCTGGTGCCAGGGCTTCAGCGAGCCAGGCGCCGGCTCGGACCTAGCATCCCTCCAGACCCGAGCGGTGGAGGACGGCGACGACTACTTGGTGAACGGCTCCAAGATCTGGACCTCCTTCGCCCATCGGGCTGACTGGTGCATCTTGGGCACACGCACCGATCCCGCCGCTCCCAAGCACAAGGGCATCACCTTTTTCCTCCTGGATATGAAGACGCCCGGCATCACCATCAGACCGCTGCTCAACATGGCTAATGCCCATTCCTTCAATCAGGTGTTCTTCGACAACGTGCGCATCCCCAAGCGCAACGTCCTGGGCGAGGTCAACCGCGGTTGGTACGTGATGGCGACGACGCTAGACTTTGAGCGCTCCGGCATCGCCGGCTCAGCAGGGGCCCGCCGCGGGCTGGAGCGGCTTATAGGCTATGCCAAGGGCGTCAAGTTTAATGGGCGTACCCTGGGTTCAGACCCACGCATAGCGGCGCGTCTGGCTGAATTTCAGATCGAGATCAACGTGGCGCGCATGCTGTCCTACCGTGTCGCTTGGATGCAGAGCAAGGGCCTCATCCCCAACGCCGAGGCCAGCGAGAGCAAGCTGTTTGCGAGCGAGATGGGGCAGCGGATGGCCAACTTTGGCACCCAGCTCATGGGCCTCTACTCACAGCTGGACAAGGGCTCTCAGCGCGCCGTTTATGAGGGGTCCGTGGGGCGGGGCTACATGCTCTCGGTGCCGGGGACCATCGCGGGGGGGAGCAGCGAGATCCAGCGCAACATCATCGCGAGCCGTGGCCTTGGCTTGCCTCGGGGTTGACGACGCGACATGGCCCCTCCCTGCTACCCCAGAACCTATTGGCGACTCGTTTCGTAGTCTGTGCGTAGGTTCGTAGGCGCTTCGAGCAAAGCTCAAGGTTGGGGCTGCTTGTACGTAGGTGCAACGGCCCAGAGGAGGAGATCATGGTGAACTGGAAGCGGCTCTGGATATGGGCAAGCCCCCTCGTGGTCCTGGCTGTCGCCTGCGGCGGAGCGGCCGCGCCCACGGCTACCGCGGCGAGTCAGCCTGCCTCCACGGCGACAGCGGTCCCGCCCACGGCTGCGCCGGGGCAGCCGACAGCGACCCGACCGCTGGCGCAGCCCACGGCTGCGGCTACCCCCGTTGCCATGACTAAGCCCGAGGGCAGCATAACCCTCGCCGTCTCGGTGCTCCCATCCAGCGTGGACCACGGTCTCGTCTGTTGCGGTGGCAACGAGTATGTCTTCAACTACGCCCATTACGACCGGCTCCTCAAGCGTGACTTCAAAGGCAAGCTGGTGAACAGCCTGGCCACGGAATGGTCAGTGACCCCCGATGGCCTGCACTACACCTTCAAGATTCGCCAGGGCGTCAAGTTCCACAACGGCGAAGATCTGAGCGCCGAAGATGTCCAGCACGCCGAGATGCGGCATTTCCAGCCCAACTCCCGCAGCAACAACCCCCCGCGCACGAAAGTGGATACCGTGGACGTCGTGGACCCCTACACCGTGCGCTTCAACCTGAAGGCGCCGGTCTTCATCTTCCCCAACTACCTGGACTACCTGCTCGGCATAACGCCCAAGGACTACATCACCAAGGTCGGGGATGACGAGTTTGGGAGGCGGGCCATCGGCTCCGGGCCCTTCAAGCTTAAGGAATATAAAGTCGCCCAGGAGATCTCCCTGGAAGCCAACGAGGGCTATTGGGGGAAGGTGCCCGAATTCAAAGACCTGAGGCTCTTGGTCGTGCCCGAGGCGGGGACCAGGGTGGCCATGCTCAAGACTGGCCAGGCTGACATGGTCACCGAGCTGCCGCCGTTCCTCATCGAGGGCGTGGAGAAGACCACGGGGTTGGGCGTCATCTCCACCCCCACCTCGGAAGTCCAGGTCATCTTCTTCAACTACATGCCGCAGTACGCGGGCACAGACCACCCTACCCTCAAGAAGGATGTGCGCTGGGCGCTCAATCTCGCCATCGACCGCGAGGCGATGGTGAAGGCCTTCCTACGGGGCCGCGGGCGGCCCGCCGCCACCGAGACCGCCGACTTCATCAACGGCGCCGTCACCGGCCTCAAGTACGCCTACGACCCTGCCGAGGCGAAGAAGCGTCTGGCCGCGGCCGGCTTCCCCAACGGCGTGGACCTGGGCACCTGGTTTTACACCACCGGCACCGCCACCATGGATGAGGCCTCGGTAGCCCTGAGCCAGTACTGGAATGCCGTCGGCATCAAGGTCCAGTGGCAGAGGGTAGACGCCGGCAGCACTACGGCCCTGGTCAACTCCAAGACCATTCCCCCGCGCGAGATCAACGATTCCATCACCACCTTCGACGCCGAGTCGGACCTGGCGCTTTTCTGGCACAGCACGGCGGTCTTCTCGGCCTTCTACAACGGCAAGCACGACGCCCTGATAAACGGCGCCTCCGCCGAGATGGACCCCGCGGTCCGTACACAGAAGCTCCAGAAGGTGGTCCAGGCCATTTACGACGAGGCGGACAGCATCCCCGTCTACTTCCTGGATAAGGTCTACGGGATCAACACCAAGAAGATCAGTAGCTGGGAGTTTGTAGAAGGCTTCGCCTTCCCCAGGAACCTGGAGTACATCCACAGAAAGTAGAATAGCCTGGGCTCAGAGGGTTGCTGGAGGAAGTTAGTTTTGGTACCGGGGGCGGGACCCGCCCCCGGTACCTGGGCAGCCCCTAGGGCTTTGGGTTTTTGCCCCGACCGCAGCTCTCTCCCGACGTCCGGGGCCGTGGAGGATTGAGTGCAGCGCTATATTCTGGGACGCTTCATCCAGTCCCTAATGGCCCTGCTGGGCATAACTCTCATCATCTTCATCCTGAGCCGCTTGAGCGGCGACCCAGTGGCATTGATGATGGGGGGAGAAGTGGTGACCCAGGAGGACATCGACCGCATACGCGTACAACTAGGCCTGGACAAACCCCTGGTCCAGCAATACTTCATTTTCCTCGGCGACGCCATCCATGGCGATTTCGGTAGGTCCTTAAGATATCGGGAGCCGGCCTTTTCCCTGGTGCTCCATCGCTTCCCAGCTACCTTTCAACTCGCGCTGGTCGCCATGTCCATCTCCGTGATTGTGGCGATCCCAGTGGGTGTCCTTTCCGCCGTGCGCCGGGACGGCCTTTTCGACCGGTTCGGCAAAATCGTGGCGTTGCTGGGCCAGTCGATGCCTGGCTTCTGGTTTGGCCTGATGCTCATCCTCTTCGTTGCCGTCGGCCTGGGACTGCTGCCGGCAGGGGGCAGAGACCAGCCCTCTTCCATAATACTGCCGGCGCTAACCCTGGGTGTCTTCCCCATGGCCGCCATCATGAGGCTGACCCGTTCCAGTCTCCTGGATGTGCTGGACTCGGAGTACATCAAGATGGTGCGGATCAAGGGAGCACCAGAGTGGACGGTCATTTTCAAGCACGGCCTAAAGAATGCGGCTATCCCGGTGGTGACCCTGATGGGCCTGCAAATAGCGGGGTTTCTGGGTGGCTCGGTGATAGCGGAGACGGTGTTCGCCTGGCCGGGCGTGGGCAAGCTGGCCGTTGACGCCGTCTTCTCCCGCGATTTTCAGGTTATCCAGGCTTCGGTCTTCATGGTGGCGGTGGTATTTCTGGCAATCAACTTAGCCGTGGACCTGGTCTACGCCTATCTCGATCCGCGGATTCGCTATCGGTGAGGCTCCATGGCCCTAAGCGTTGAGGCACAGCAAGCGCGGTTAGGCAGGCTTGGCCTTGTCTTCTGGCGGCAGGCCCGCCGAGCCCCCCTATTTCCCAGCCTGGCGCTGCTGCTGGTCGTGCTAGCCGCTATCTTTGGGCCACTGGTGTCGCCCAACGATCCCAACGCCGGCGACCTCTCGAAGGCCCTGCAGCCGCCGGCTTGGCAGAGCGGTGGTAGCGCCGCCCTTCCCCTGGGGACCGATGCCGTCGGCAGGGACATCCTCAGCCGGCTGATATGGGGTGCCCGTATCTCTGTCCTGGTGGCCGTCGTGGCCACGGCGGTGGGAAGCAGCGTCGGAGTGCCCCTAGGTCTGATAGCCGGCTACTACGGAGGCAAGGTAGACTCGCTCATCATGCGGTTGACCGACGTCATGCTGGCCATGCCCATCATCCTGGTCGCCATCACAATCGTCGCTATTTTCCGCCCCAGTCTGATGAACGTCATTCTGGTCATCTCCCTGGGCATCTGGGCAGGCTACGCCCGCATAGTGCGCGGGGAGGTGCTCTCCCTCAAGGAACGCGACTTTGTCGCCCTGGCGCGGGTCGCCGGCGCCAGCCCAGCGCATATCATGACGCGCCACATCCTGCCTAACGTGTTCAACACCATCATCATCCTGGCAACCCTCAACGTGGGCACCGTGATACTTTTCGAGGCCGCCTTGAGCTACCTGGGGCTAGGCGTGCCGGCGCGCACTCCCACCTGGGGCGCCATGGTCAACGATGGGCACCAATATCTGTCGGTTGCCTGGTGGATTACGACCATACCGGGACTCGCGATCGTGTTCACCGTGCTGGGCGCCAACCTCATGGGCGACTGGCTGCGCGACGCCCTCGATCCCAAGCGACGGCAGGTGTAAGGGCATGGCGCAAGGCCCCCTCGCTGGCGTCAAGGTCCTTGACCTCACCTGGCACCTGGCCGGCCCGTTTTGCAGCAAGCTGCTGGCCGATTACGGCGCGGAGGTCATCAAGGTTGAGCGCCCCGGCACCGGCGATCCGGCCCGCAGCCTCTCGCCTTTCCTGGGCGACGAGCCGGGGCTGGAGCGCAGTGGGCTGTTCTTCTATCTCAACACCAACAAGAAGAGCATCACTCTCAACCTGCGCAGCGAGTTCGGCCGCCAGACCATCAGACGCCTGGCGCAGGAAGCCGATGTGCTGGTGGAAAGCTTCTCTCCCGGGACGTTGCGTCGCCTCGGCCTGGGCCCTCGCACGCTCGCAAAGCTAAACCCCGCGCTTGTCATCACCTCCATCAGCAACTTCGGCCAGACCGGGCCCTATCGCGACTATCAGGCGACCGACGCCACTCTCACCGCCATGGGCGGCCTCAGCTATGTGACGGGAGACCCCCAGCGCGAGCCCCTGCGCCCGGGAGGTTCCCAGGCCAACTATCACGCGGGCCTGAACGCCTTTCTGGCGACGCTCGCCGCCCTCTACGAGAAGGATGTCAGCGGTGAGGGTCAGCAGGCGGACATCTCCATGATGGAGTGCATCGCCGGCATACTCGAGTACACAACCTCGATGTACTCCTTTGGCGGCACGGTGCGCAAGCGCTGGTACAGCCGCCATCATATGGCTTACCCTCACGGCGACATCATGCCCTGCAAGGACGGTTACGTCGCCGTTCCGGTCTCCCGTGACTGGCAACAGCTCTGCGCCTTCCTGGGCCACCCCGAGCTGGCCGACGAACGCATGACAGCATTGACTTACCGTATGGAGCACTGGCAGGAATTCGAGGGGATCATGGCGCAGATGCTAGGTGAGAAAACAAAGCACGAGATATTCGAAATCGGCCAGGCGCTGCACATGTCCTTCACCATGGTCATGGATGCCGAAGAGATCGTCAATGACCCCCAAAACACCGACCGCGGCGCTTTCGTGACAGAGAAGCATCCCGAGCTGGGCCCTGTCACGTATCCGGGGGCGCCGGTGCGCTTGCCCCTGACGCCCTGGCGCACTGGCCGCGCCCCCCTCCTGGGTGAGCATAACCACGAGGTCTATTGCGACCGGCTTGGTTACAAAGCGGCCGACCTGGTGCGGCTCCGGCAGCAAGGAGCGATCTAATGGCCCGAAAACCGACTGGTCGGGCCAGGGCAAAGGGAGTGCTGGACGGCATCAGGGTTCTGGACAACACCGTGGCCTGGGCCGGCCCCCTCTGCTCCAAGACCCTGGGCGAGCTGGGCGCCGAGGTCATCCGGGTCGAGGCCTGCCAGCGCATGGACAGCACGCGATTGCTGTTCTTCCCCGAGCGGACACCCACGGGGCAGTTCTTCAACGCCGGCGCCTACTATCACAAGATGAACCGTAACAAGCTCGGCGTAACCTTGAATATGGGCGACCCGGAAGGCCTGCAAGTCTTCAAGGAGCTCCTGCGCACCGTGGACGTTTTCGTCGAGAACCACACCCCACGGGTCATGCCCAACTTCGGTCTCCCCTATGAAGAGCTCTGCAAGATCCGTCCCGACCTGATCATGATCTCCCTCACAGGCTACGGGCAGACCGGGCCCTACGCCAACTTCAAGTCCGTGGGCACCCTTCAGGACGCCAACGGGGGCCTGGCTTACCAGACTGGCTACGAGGGCGGCCCCCCCACGCGTATCGGCATCTCGGGCGGCGACCCCATCTACGGGCTCTACGGCGCGGCGGCCGTGCTCATGGCGCTCATCCACCGGCGGCGCACCGGCCAGGGCCAGCACATCGACCTGAGCGAGCGCGAGGCCTACATGAGCTTCATGGGGGAGTTCTTCCTCGACCACTCCCTGAACAATCGCTCGCGCACCCGGATGGGCAACCGGCACCCCTCGATGGCGCCCCATGGCTGTTACCCCTGCAAGGGCAACGACAAGTGGATCAACATAGCCTGCCGCGACGACCGGGACTGGGCAGCATTGGTGGCGGCCATGGGCAACCCAGCCTGGGCCCGCGCCGAGCGCTTCGCCGATAGCCTCTACCGCTACCAGCAGCAAGATGAGCTGGACGAGGGTATCTCGCGCTGGACCAAGCGCTATACCCATTACGGCTGCATGGAGCGGCTCCAGCGCTTCGGCGTGCCGGCGGGCCCAGCCCTGAACGGCAAAGAGCTATTGCTCGACCCGCATCTGGCGGCACGCCGGTTCTTTTCCTATGACTGGAGCCAGTACACGGGGACCAGGCCCTTCCCTGGCGCAACCTACGGGCTGTCGCGGACACCGCCGCGCACCATTCGACCCGCGCCGGGCCTGGGCGAGCACAACCGCGAGGTCCTGGGCGGGTTGCTGGGGTTCTCGCAGGAGCGCCTGCGCGCACTGGAAGCCAAGCAAGTCATCGGCGACCAGCCCGCGATCGAATTGGTAGCCGGCCAATACAGTCCGCCCACACCGGAGAAGATGCTGGAGCTCGACATGATCGTGGAATACGACCCGGACTACCGCAAGGTCCTGGGATTGGACGCTGCGCCGGCGCGCCGTCGGACAGGCCGGAAGCGCGGCGGCAGGTAGGAGCGCTATGGCATCGGGACGCTGGCTACGCTACTTCGTTATCATCGTGGCGTTCTTGGTGATCGCCTCCATGGTCCTGAGCGTGATCCCGGCGCTGCGTTAAGGGCCCCTGGCCCGCCGCCGGCGCAGCAGCAGGCCCAGGGATACCGCCCCCACGGCGACGCCGAACCACAGGGTG
>Ga0209514_10003228_pt1 | contig 23773 bp, 17 predicted proteins | sample Subgrocontami58m_FD_187452 | JGI IMG/M metagenome (GOLD analysis project Ga0209514, IMG submission 187452) | Subsurface groundwater microbial communities from S. Glens Falls, New York, USA - GMW37 contaminated, 5.8 m (SPAdes) (version 3) | ecosystem: Environmental > Aquatic > Deep subsurface >...
GGTGTGGGTCGACGGCCCGCTCGCCCACGCCGTGCGCTGCGGCGGCATCTGCTATCTCGACGAAATCGTCGAAGCGCGCAAGGACACCACCGTCGTCATCCATCCGCTCGCGGACGACCGCCGCATCCTGCCGATGGAAAGGCACGGCGAGCTGCTGCACGCGCCGCCGGAGTTCGTGCTCGTGATCTCGTATAACCCGGGCTATCAGAGCGTGCTCAAGGAACTCAAGCAGAGTACGCGCCAGCGCTTCATCGCAATCGAGTTCAATTATCCCGAGGCGGCACTCGAGAAGAAAATCATCATCACCGAAACCAGTCTTGACCCCGAGCGCGCCGAGCGGCTGATCAGGCTGGCCGAGATGACACGCAATCTCAAAGGCAACGGGTTGGATGAAGGCGCATCGACGCGGCTGCTGGTGCATGCCGGCAAGCTCATCGCGAAGGGCATTACGCCGCGCGTGGCGTGCAATGGCGCGATCGCCGAGGCGCTCACCGACGATCCCGAGTTACTGCGCGCGGTCAATGAGCTTGCAACCTCCCTCTTCTGATCCGCGTCTCACCGTCGCGCTGAGCGAACCGCTCGGCCCCCACCCGCTCGAAGAGCGGCTCGACGAAGTGCTCGACCCCGTGCTGTCTTCGCGCCGCACCGCCCAGCCGCTCGCCGAGAGGCTCGCGCTGCTCGATCGCGAATTGCAGGACTTCACCCTGCACTGGGTGGCCGTGATCGCGCGCACCAGCAGCGAGATGGCGTACCAGTTCGCAGCACTGGCTCCAGATGCGTTGCGCACGTTCGATCTCGCCACCGCTGAGGCATGGATCATCCAGGCGATGGACACCTTCGACCGCGAAGGGCTTTACCGCGGCAGCTCGGTGCTCAAGGATCTCGACGCCTTCATCGCGGCCTCCCGCGGCCGCACCCGCACCGTCCCGTTTGAAGACGCCTGCAACGTGCTGGGATGGTTTGTTTGCGGCCTGTCGGGTCGCACGCTCAAACTCGAGGCCGGCAACGAAACCTATACCGACACGGAGACCCTATATCTGCCTGCCTGCAGCGCCGAATATGCGTCGCGGGAACAGAACTTCGTCGTCTACAAGGCGCTGGCCACCCACCTGTGGGCGCAAACGCGCTACGGCACGTTCAACGTCGATCCGGCGGCACAACTCGCGTCCTACTCCGATCCCGACCGGGCGCTCGCGCTCTACCATTACCTCGAAACTGCGCGCATCGACGCCATCATCGCCCGCGAACTACCGGGGCTGGCGCGCGAAATCGCCGCTTTGGGCAGCGTGGCTGTTGCGCCGGCAGCCTGCCGGCGCGTGCTCGATCCGGACGCCAATGCCGCGGACAGCCTCGCTCTGGTCGCAGTGCTGTATGACAGTTTCACGCTGCCCCGCGTTAGCTACATGGGAGTGATGCATCCCGAACGGGTACAAGCGGCGCGTGCGGCACGCATCGCCCGCGAAAAACTGGAACTGCAATCCGAGCTTGCGAAAATACTTGCTGCGAAATCGGCTGCCGAGCCGACGCAATCTGCTGCCGAACCACGCTTTGCCCTCAATCCCGGCGATCCGGCCGATGCCGGTGGAGATCTCGCGCTCAGCCTTGACGGCGAGCCGGTCGCGCTGCCTGGGCAGGTCAAAGACCTGCTGCAGTCGATTGCGCAGGATTTGGGAGAGATTCCCGACGACTACCTCGTTCCCGCCGGTGACGGTGCCTATCGTGACAGCAGGACACCAGAGAACAAAGCGGCGAACGTCTGGCAAGGCACCTACCACGAAGAAGGCGCGGTGCTCTATCCCGAGTGGGATTACCGGCGCCGCCATTACCGCAAGCACTGGTGTGTGCTGCGCGAACTCGACATGCATCCCGGCAATCCCGACTTCATCGCCGCGACGCTCGCCAGGTATGCGCCGCAGGTGACCCGTTTGCGTCACACCTTTGAGCTGCTGCGCGGCGAGGACAAGCTGCTCAAGAAGCAGCAGCATGGCGACGACATCGATCTCGACGCGGTGATCTCGGCCTACGCCGACATGCGCTCCGGCATGGAACTGCCGCAGCGGCTGCTCGTCAGGCGTCACAAGGCCGAGCGCAACATCGCGGTGATGTTCATGGTCGACATGAGCGGCTCGACCAAGGGTTGGATCAACGACGCCGAACGCGCGGCGCTGGTGATGCTGTGCGAAGCGCTCGAGGTGCTCAGCGACCGCTACGCGATCTACGGCTTTTCAGGCATCACCCGCAAGCGCTGCGAAATCTACCGCATCAAGCGCTTCGACGAGCGCTACGATGATCTCGTGCGCGGCCGCATCGCCGGCATCCTGCCGCAGGACTATACGCGCATGGGCGTTGCCATCCGCCATCTGACGGCACTGCTCAACGCGGTCGATGCGCGCACCAAGCTGCTGATTACGCTGTCCGACGGCAAGCCCGACGATTACAGCGACAACTACCGCGGCGAATACGGCATCGAAGACACGCGCCAGGCGCTCATCGAGGCGCACCGCAGCGGCATCCATTCCTTCTGCATCACCATCGACCGCGAAGCCCGCGACTACCTGCCGCGCATGTATGGCGCGGTCAACTACACCGTGATCGACGACGTCGCGAGGCTGCCGCTCAAGGTGGCGGACATTTACCGCCGGCTCACGACCTGAGCCTGCTAGGATACGCACATGCCGTCGAAAACTTCGCCACCGGACAAAACCAGACTGGACCGGGTCGTTGCCGAGGCGCGGCGTAACCGCGATCTGCGGGAGCAGACTTATCGCGAGCAGGCGCTCAAGATCTACCCTTGGGTCTGCGGGCGGTGCGCGCGCGAATTTACCCGCCTGAATCTTCATTTGCTCACGGTCCATCACCGCGATCATAATCACGACAACAATCCGCGCGACGGCAGCAACTGGGAGCTGCTGTGCATTTACTGCCACGACAACGAACATTCGCGATATCTGGACCAGGCCGGACGTGACTCGGCAATGCCTGGCAGCGAGCAGGACTCGCCCGCCACACATCGGCCGTTCGCCGACCTCAAGGACTTGTTGAAAGGCAAACCGTAGAGGTTCGACGCGTCAATCCTTAATTGACGCCCGGGCTCGCGTCTTGCCTTGATGTTTGCGGTACCGGCGCCACGGCGTCGCCCGCGCCTTGCTCCGGCACCAGCGGGAGTTCGGCTTGCGCGCCGGAGATATCGGAATCCACCAGCTGCCCGAGTTCTTCGAGCGGCGGCAATTCGGTGAGCGAGCGCAGGTTCAGGTCGTCGAGAAACTGCCGGGTAGTCGCGAACAGCTCGGGCCGGCCGGGGACCTCGCGATGCCCGACGACGTCGATCCAGCCGCGCGCTTCGAGCGCCTTGATGATGTTGGTCGATACCACTACCCCGCGAATATCCTCGACATCGCCGCGCGTCACCGGCTGCCGGTAGGCGATGATCGCCAGCGTCTCCATCACCGCACGCGAATAACGCGGCGGCTTCTGCGGATTCAGGCGTTCGAGGTAGCGGTGATACTCGGGGCGCGCGCGAAAACGCCAGCCGCTCGCGACGTTGACCAGCTCGACACTGCGCCCCTCCCAGTCGCGAGCAAGCGCTTCGAGGATGTCGCGCAACGTATCGTTGGCCAGTTCCTCCTCGAACAGCTTCTTCAGATCCGCGAGCGCCAGCGGCTCACCCACGGTCAGCAACGCGGCCTCGATTACGCGTTTTACTTCCTGCATGTCAAACGACGGTGAGTCCATGAGTCAATTTCACGTAGATCGGTGAGTAGGGTTCCTGCTGCGTGAGCTCGATCAGGGTTTCACGCGCCAGCTCGAGTATCGCGAGAAAGGTCACGACCAGCTTGGGAATCCCGAGCTCCGGGCTGAACAGCTGGGTGAATTCAAGGAATCTCGCGTCCTGCAACCGGCGCAGGATCTGGGTCATATGTTCGCGCACCGACAACTGGTCGCGTGTCACCCGATGGTGCTGGTTGACGTTGGCGCGCATCAACAGCCACAACCACGCCTGACGCAGGTCTTCGGTGCTGACGTTGGGCAACGCCTGCCCCACCGCCGGTTCGATCCATGCCTGCACCAGCGCGAAGTCGCGTCCGGCTTGCGGCAGCGCGTCGAGGCGTTGCGCGGCAAGCTTCATCTGCTCGTAGGCCAGCAGCCGGCGCATCAACTCGGCGCGCGGATCGTGCTCCTCCAGCCCCGCCGCGGACGGCCGCGGCAGCAGCATGCGCGATTTGATCTCGATCAGCACCGCCGCCATCACCAGGTACTCGCCGGCGAGCTCCAGGCTTCTTTGCCGCATCAGCTCGACGTATTCGAGATACTGCTCGGTCAGGCGCGCCATCGGGATGTCGAGCACATCGAGATTATGCTTGCGGATCAGGTACAGCAGCAGATCGAGCGGGCCCTCGAAGGTCTCCAGGAACACTTCGAGCGCATCGGGCGGGATATAGAGATCCTGCGGCAGCTCGAGCACCAGTTCGCCGCGGAATTTACCGATTGGCGTCACCGGCGCGGCCAGTAGGATATCGGCTGCCTCGATCATGCCGCATTTTACCGCGATTCGCGGCGGAAACCTATCGGGCCGGGTGCTTAACTGTAATTCAGTCCCATCACCGCGCGCACATCGCGCAGGGTTTCCTCGGCCAGCTTTTGCGCCTTCTCGCAGCCGTCGGCGATGATGCTCCTGACGAGCGTCGGGTCCTCGACGTAACGCTGGGCGCGCTCGCGCATTGGCTTCATCTCCGCCAGTACCGCATCGATCACCGGCTGCTTGCATTCGAGGCAGCCGATGCCGGCGCTGCGGCAACCCTGCTCGACCCATTGCTGGCGCGCAGCGTCGGAATACACGAGGTGGAGCTGCCATACCGGGCATTTGGCCGGATCTCCCGGATCGGTGCGCTTGATGCGCGCCGGGTCGGTCGGCATGGTGCGGATCTTTTTCGTGATGCTGTCGGGTTCATCGCGCAAGCCGACGGTGTTGTCGTAGGACTTCGACATTTTCTGGCCGTCGAGTCCCGGCATCTTGGACGCCTCGGTCAGCAGCGCCTGCGGCTCGGTCAGGATCACCTTGCCGCCGCCTTCGAGATATCCGAACAGGCGTTCACGATCGCCGCGCGCGAGATTCTGCGCTTTCTCGAGCAGTTCGTGTGCCGCCTCGAGCGCCTCGCCATCACCCTGCTCCAGAAACCTGGTACGCAGCTCGCGGTAAAGCTTGGCGCGTTTGGCACCGAGCTTTTTCACCGCCGCCTCGGCTTTGGCCTCGAATCCGGGTTCGCGGCCGTAAATATGATTGAAGCGGCGTGCAATTTCGCGCGTGAACTCGATGTGCGGCACCTGATCCTCCCCAACCGGCACACGGTTGGCGCGGTAAATCAGGATGTCGGCGCTCTGCAGCAGCGGATAGCCGAGGAAGCCGTACGTCGAGAGGTCCTTGTCGCTCAGTTTTTCCTGCTGATCCTTATAGGTCGGCACGCGTTCGAGCCAACCCAGCGGCGTGATCATCGAGAGCAGCAGATGCAGTTCGGCGTGCTGCGGCACGCGCGACTGGATGAACAGAGTCGCCTGCGACGGATCAACGCCGGCGGCAAGCCAATCGATCACCATATCCCAGGTGTTCTGTTCGATGATCTCCGGCGTATCGTAATGCGTAGTCAGCGCATGCCAGTCGGCGACGAAGAAGAAGCACTCGAACTCGTGCTGCAGTCTGATCCAGTTCTTGAGCACCCCGTGGTAGTGGCCGAGATGCAGGGCGCCGGTGGGGCGCATGCCGGACAAAACGCGATCAACGAACATGGCGTGGGCGATCCCTTCGTTTCACATCATCTCCATCACTTGATTGATGGCCCCCAACGGCAAGCCAAAACATAGCTCGATCAACATGATAATCAAGAAAATAACCGGGCCTATGATCGCACCAAGCAGCCCGGTAATCAGCAACGCAATCAGAATAATAAAGCCATAACGCTCGACTTGCGCAAACTTCCACGCCAGCCCATGCGGCAGCAGGCTAACGGCGATACGCCCGCCATCGAGTGGCGGCAACGGCAGGAGATTGAGTACCATAAGTACGATATTGAAAAATACGCCTGCCGCACCCATCAGAATCAACGGCTGGGAAAAATAGGTTTCCGGCATCACCACGCCGAGCTTGATTCCCGCGCCCCACCCGATGGCCATCGCAAGGTTGCTTAGCGGGCCAGCCGCAGCCACCCAGAACATGTCCTTTTTCGGCTGACGCAAGTTGGCAAAGTTAACCGGCACGGGCTTCGCCCAGCCAAACAGGATGGCCGGTCCACCTACCTTTGAAAGCGCCAAAAATATCAACGGCACGATGATGGTGCCGACCAGATCGATGTGGCGCAGCGGATTGAGGCTGATTCTGCCGGCGGCAAAAGCGGTCAGGTCGCCAAAGTGCCGCGCGACGTAGCCGTGCGCGGCTTCGTGCAGCGTGATCGCGAACAGCACCGGCAGCGCGAACACCGAGATTTTCTGGATGACGCTAAGTTCCAACGGTTGCTCCGAGCAGCTTCGCGCCGCCTCTGCCCTGGCGCGTCACCACCGGCGTTCCTGCCGTAAGATCGACCACGGTGGTGGGCACGCTGCCGCACGCGCCGCCATCGATAATCAGATCGACGCGGCGCTCGAGGCGCGTGCGGATTTCCTGCGCGTCGTGGAGCGGCTCGGGATCCCCCGGCAATATCAACGTCGATGACAGCAGCGGCTCGCCCAGTTCGGCGAGCAACGCATGCACGATCCGGTGCGCCGGAATCCGCACGCCGATGGTTTTGCGGCGCGGATGCTGCAGCCGGCGCGGCACTTCGCGGGTTGCGTGCAGGATGAACGCATAAGCGCCGCGCGCGGCGTTCTTGATCAACCGGAATTGCCGGTCATCGATACGCGCGTACACGGCCGCCTCGGCGAGGCTGCGGCAGAGCAGCCCAAAGTGGTGGCGCGCGTCGACCTCGCGTATGGCGCGGATGCGTTCCGTCGCCGCTTTGTCGCCGACGTGGCAGGCCAGTGCGTAGCACGAGTCGGTCGGAAGCACGATCACGCCACCGTTGCGAATAATCTCGACCGCCTGGGAGATCAGCCGCGGCTGCGGGTCGTCGGGGTGGATGGAAAAAAATTGCGACAATTGCTGGTCAGTGCAGAATGCTTGGGTTCAGGACTTCCCAGACGGGCGTAACCCCTGCCGGAAGCGCAGGCAGGCTGCCCAGGTCGTGGTAGCTCTCCTGCGGCGAATGAAAATCCGAACCGGCTGAGGCCGCGAGTCCGAACTGCCGCGCGTGCGCGGCGAACGCCGCGCAATGATGCGGCCGGTGGCTGCTGCTCACCACCTCGATCGCCGCGCCGCCGAGATCGCGGAATTCCGCCAGCAGCGCGCGCATTTGCGCCGTGTCGAACGGATACCGCCCGGGATGCGCCAGCACGGCGGCTCCGCCGCTGCCGTTGATCCAGCCTACCGCAGCGCCCAGGGTCGCCCACTGATGCGGCACAAAGCACGGCTGGCCGCCGCCGAGGAAACGCTTGAAGGCGGTCTTGAGGTCCTTGACGATGCCTTGCTTGACGAGAAAACGCGCGAAATGGGTGCGCCCGATGAGTTGCGGATTGGAAGCATACTGCTGCGCGCCGTCGCGGCTGCCGGTGATGCCAAGCGCCTCGAACGCGCCGACGATTTTCTCGGCACGGGCTGTGCGTCCGCCGCGCGTCGCCGCCAGCCCGGCCTGCAGCTCGGCATCGGAAGGATCGATGCCGAGGCCGACGACATGGATGGTCTGCCCACTCCAGGTGACAGAAATTTCGACGCCGTCGACCAGCCGGATATGGTGTTCAACGGCCGCAGCGCGTGCCGCCGCCAGCCCGCCGGTTTCGTCGTGATCGGTCAACGCGAGCACAGTCACGCCGCGCTGCGCCGCGCGCGCGACCAGTCCATCCGGCGTCAAGGTGCCGTCAGAAAAGGTAGAGTGGCTGTGTAGATCCAGATTGTGCAATGCCGATTGCCTCTGTCGTTACCGAAAAGATACAGCAAGGGTTTGTAAAAAAAGGCAAATTCTACCAGATTGAGCATTTGCTGTAAGTTCCACCCGATGGCGTGTAAGTGGCGGGCGCGCGTCGCGACCAGATGGGCGCGGCGGTGGGGCGCACCTTCAGCGCGCCGAACGGTCTCCGCCGGATCGATGGCGCGATAAATCTGCCCTGCAGCCGCGCGTGCAGCAACTATTGCTGGGCCGGTTGATGCAGACGGCTTAGCGCGGGCACGTGTTGTGCCAGGAACTCCATCTGATCAGCGAGTATGCGGCGGTTAGTCAGGATCAGGTATTCGGCGCGATTCGGCACGTACGGCAGGTACAGGAGTTCCATGTGCGCCTTCTTCGGCGTGCGATCGCTTTTCTTTTCATTGCAGGATCGGCACGCGGTCACCACATTCATCCAGGTGTCCCTGCCGCGGCGCGAAAATGGAATCACGTGATCGCGGGTCAGCTTGGAGGCCGGGTATATCCGGCCGCAATAAGCGCACAAATAGCGGTCGCGGTGAAACAATTCACGATTGCTGAGCGGCGGCACCTGGCTGAAGGCGCGCATCGCCATCGCTTTACCCTTGATCGCGATGATGCTGCTGGCGACGATTTTCGAGCGTTCGCCGGAGACCCGGTTACGCCCGCCCAACACGGTGAACGCGTGCTCCCCCGCGGTCCACGCAATCTGGTCCTTGGCGTAATAAAAACAGGCGTGTTGCCAGGAAATCCAGCGGTGCGGGATACCGTTGGTGTCGAGCGTCAGAATCAGCGGAAACGCGCCTGGTTTCGGCGCGGGCACCACTGCGTTTGCTTCGAATACGCGTAAAGACATGGTCAGGAGTCAGATTAAGCCGGTTGCGCAGTAATTTACCAGATTTTGTTGAATTTTTAGAGATTTTTCAATGCTGCCACCGCTCAGTGTGGGCTCCGGCGAGCGCCGGGGGAGGACCAAGCCGCCGCTGGCGACTGCGCGTATCCGTGCGCATCGGCACTGCGGAAATGTCCGGCACGTCACCTCGACAGTCGTGGCGACGCGTTGCTAACAGCACCGTAAAAAAACAGGTTGGCGAATTGTCAGAGAGCAGGTTATAATGTCAAAACAAGTGGTTAGTAACGCTTCTCCCAGCGCTGAGTCCAACCCGATCGCGTGCGGTCGGTGGCCGACCCGAATTGGTTACGCGCTGCGGCCAGCGCTTTCCAGGAGTTTTTCCTAATGTCGTTTGAAACACTCGGCTTAATGCCGGAGTTGCTGCACGCGATCGCAGACCAAGGCTATACCGAAGCAACGCCCATCCAGCTCAAGGCGATACCGCCGGTCCTGGCGCGCCATGACATCATGGGTTGCGCGCAAACGGGAACCGGCAAGACCGCCGGATTCGCGCTTCCCATCCTGCAAATGCTGGCGCCGCAGCAAAGCGCGAGCCCGTCGCCGGCGCGGCATCCGATCCGCTCGCTGATACTCACGCCCACCCGCGAACTCGCCGCCCAGGTCGAAGAAAGCGTGCGCGCCTACGGCAAGTACCTGGTGTTGCGCTCAACCGTGGTTTTTGGCGGCGTCGATATCGACCCGCAGATCAAAATGCTGCGCGCCGGCGTCGAGATCCTGGTAGCGACACCGGGCCGCCTGCTCGATCATGTGCATCAGAAAACCGTCAACCTGTCGCGCGTCGAAATCCTGGTGCTGGATGAAGCCGACCGCATGCTCGACATGGGCTTCATGCCTGACATCAAGCGCATCCTCGCGCTGCTGCCGGCGCAGCGGCAGAATCTGATGTTCTCGGCGACCTTCTCGGATGAAATCAAGCGGCTTGCCGGGCAGATCCTGCGCGCCCCGGTGATGGTCGAAGTCGCGCGCCGCAATGCGCCGACCGAACTCGTCACGCATCAGATGTACGAAGTCGAAGCTGAACGCAAACGCCCGCTGCTCACCCACCTGATCAAGAGCCGCGACATGCGCCAGGTGCTGGTGTTCGTGCGCATGAAGCGCGATGCCAACCGCCTGACCCGCGAACTGGTGCGTGACGGCGTCGCCGCCACCGCGATCCACAGCGACCGCACCCAGGGCGAACGCATGCAGGCGCTCGAAGACTTCAAACAAGGCGCCGTCAACGTGCTGGTCGCCACCGATATCGCCGCGCGCGGACTCGACATCGAGCTGTTGCCGTACGTGATCAACTACGAGCTGCCGCACGTCGCTGAAGACTACATCCACCGCATTGGCCGCACCGGCCGCGCCGGCAGCACCGGCGAAGCAATCTCGCTGGTGTGCGCCGACGAACTGCGCATGCTCGACGACGTCGAGCGAGCGCTCAAGTGCAAACTGGAGCGGCTGCCGCTGCCGCAACTGGCGAGCAGCAGGCAGTCGGGCAGCGCCGGGGGACACCACGCCACGGCGCGCCATGCGTCCGATCACAAGCCGTCGTCCGGCCACAAGCCGTCGCATACCAAGCCACACCCCAAACCGCCAGCGGCGCCGCTGCCTGGCGGTTTCGATTTCAGCAAACCGTACGAGGCCAAACTGGCGGACAGCGCCTCTGCCCCCGCCACGAGCCATATCAGCCACGCCCGCACGCATGCCAGGTCGGGGCGGCGACCGACTGCCGCATTGCTCGGCGGACTCGCTGCCAAGAAATCGTGATGGGGGCGGCTACGAGCCGCTGAACCAGTTGTAGCCCTGGTCTTCCCAGTAGCCGCCCGGATAGTCGTTGGTGATGAAAATCGCCACGATATGCTTCGGGTTTTTGAAACCAAGCTTGGTCGGAATCCGCAGCTTCATCGGAAAACCGTACGCCGCCGGTAGAATCTGGTCCGCAAACCTGAAGGTGAGCTGCGTCTGCGGATGCAGCGCAGCCGCCATATCGATGCTGGAGTAGTACTTATCGGCGCATTTGAAGCCGACGTATTTCGCGGTCAGATCGGCGCCGACGCGCTCGAGGAAAGTCCGGAACGTCACCCCGCTCCACTTGCCGATCGCGCTCCAGCCTTCGACGCAGATATGGCGCGTGATCTGGCTCGCTTGCGGCAGCCCGTAGAGTTGCTCTAGCGTCCACGGCGAACGCTCGCGTATCAGTCCGCCGAGTTCGAGCTTGTAAGTTGCCGGATCGACGCGCGGTGCTTGCGCTTCGGGGTAAAACGCGTTGAACGGAAATGGCCTGGTGATCGCGCTTTCGGGATAGGTCGGCGCCAGTTTGTTCGGATCGAATATCGCTGCCTGCACCCGGTCGTTCCAGTGCGACATGCTCCACAGCACTTTTTGCACCGCGTCGGCGTCGGTGATGTCGCAGCCCGACAGCAGCGTCAGCGCACCGAGACTCAGGCCCTGTTTGAGAAACAGCCTGCGCTCGAGTGCGACGACCTCGCGCGTCGGCGCGACCAGGCTGCGATCGGGTTGCAGCGGCAGATTTTTCATCTCAACTCTCCTGTCCGTATTGCGGGCGCTTTGCATAGCCGGTGAGCATGGGCAAAAACGTGCGCGGTACCAGCGCCACCATTGCCACATGCACGCAAATAAACAGCACCACCAGCGTCATCGCCACGAAATGCACGATCCGCGCGCCCTCATAGCCGCCCATCAGCGCCGCGAGTTCCTGAAACTGGACCGGTTTCCAGATCGCCAGCCCCGACAGTACCAACGCGATGATCACCACGACCACGCCGATATAGGCCGTGCGCTGTACCGCGTTGTAGACACCCAACTCATGCGCAATCCTGCCGCGCAAGGCGTTACCGAACTCCCGCCATACCGATTGCGGCGTCAACGGCAGGAAATTTGACTTGAAATGCCGGGACCAGACGCCGTAGATGAGATAGACGAGCCCGTTGAGCACCAGCAGCCACATTGCGGCGAAATGCCACTGCAGCGCGCCGGCAAGCCAACCGCCGAGCGTCAGATCGCGGGGAAATTTGAAGTCGAACAACGGCGAGGCGTTGTAGATGCGCCAGCCGCTCCCAATCATGATCATCATCGCAAACACATTGACCCAGTGCGTAATGCGCACCGGCAACGGATGAACCGGTATTCTTCCGCCTGTGCCCGCGTTCGTTTGGTCTGCCATGAGCCCCTCCGGCCTGTCATCCGAGCTTAACCCCGGGCCGCGATGCAGGAGACCGCCTGCGGAATCGCCCCTGCCTGGTAGTCGCGTCAGGCGCCGCCTCCTTACAGCGGTCATGCTACCTCATCAGCGGGATGCCGCAGTGGCTACTTTTTGTCCGCCGTATAATTGCGTTTTGTCTTCAGGGGCAAGCATGAATTCCGCCAACCTTGAGCAACACCGCACGCCGTACGCCAGCGTCAGCGCACAGCAGCTGAAGTCCATGTTGCATGACGGCGCAGAAATCGCCGTGCTCGATGTGCGTGAGGAAGGCGTGTTTGCCAAGCGCCATTTGCTGCTCGCGGCGTCGGTCCCCCTGTCTCGGCTTGAAATGCGCGTGCCATTGCTCGCGCCGCGGCGCTCCGCCCGCATCGTGATCTGCGATGGTGGCGAAGGGCTCGCGCAGCGCGCCGCCGTCAGGCTCGCGCAGCACGGCTATAACGCGGTGATGGTACTCGCGGGCGGCGTCGATGCGTGGGCGGCACCGGGCTACGAAATTTACAGCGGCATCAACGTGCCGAGCAAGGCGTTCGGCGAGTTTGTCGAACACCACGACAACACGCCGCGCATGGCGGCGCAGGAAGTCAAGGCCCGGCTGGAGGCCGGCGAAAAAGTGGTGATCCTCGACAGCCGGCCATTGGCTGAATACCGGAACATGAGCATCCCGGGCGGCATCGACTGCCCGGGCGCCGAACTCGTCTACCGCGTGCACGATATCGCCCAATCGCCCGCTACGCTCGTGGTCGTCAACTGCGCCGGCCGCACGCGCAGCATTATCGGCGCGCAGTCGCTGATCAACGCCGGCATTCCCAACCGCGTGGTCGCCCTCAAGGACGGCACCATGGGCTGGCACCTCGCCGGGTTCGAGCTTGCGCGCGGACAGAACCTGCTTGCGCCGCAGCCGACGCCAGCAGGCCTCGCGCAGGCGCAACAGGCCGCGGCCCGCGTCGCCATGCGCTTCGGCGTGCGCACCATCGATGTCGCAACCGTTGCCGGATTCGCGCAGGAGATGGAGCGCCGCACGCTCTATCTGTTCGACGTGCGCAGTCCCGAGGAATACGCGGCCGGCCACCTGCACAGCACGGTCAACGCTCCGGGCGGCCAATTGGTGCAGACCACCGACGCATTTGCAGCCACGCGTAACGCACGCATCGTGCTGATCGACGATAACGGCGTGCGCGCGACCATGACCGCGTCGTGGCTGATCCAGATGGGCTGGCAGGACGTATTCGTCGTCAGGGACGCGCTCAAATCCGGACCGTTGCTGCAAGGCCTGCCCGCGCCCGAAGTACTCGGCCTGGAGCAGGTCAGGTGCGATACCATCGCCGCCCACGATCTCAGGCGCGAACTCGACACGGGCGACGCAACCGTGATCGACCTGGATACCAGCCTGCGCTACCGCGAGGGCCATATTCCCGGCGCCTGGCTCGCGATCCGCGCCAATCTCGGGCATAACCTGGAGCGCATTTCCGCCTCGAAGCTGCTGGCGCTTACCTCACCCGACGGGATCATGGCGCGGCTGGCGGCGCCGGAAGCGACACAGCTGACGCGAACCCCCGTCAAGGTACTGCAAGGCGGCACCGCGGCGTGGCGCGCCGCGGGCCTGCCGCTCGAAGCCGGCATGACTCACCTTGCCGACACCACCGATGACGTCTGGTACCGGCCCTACGACCGCACTGCCAACATCGAGGAAGCCATGCGTGACTATCTGAACTGGGAAGTCAATCTGGTGCAGCAGATCGCGCGCGACGACGACGTAAGCTTCCGCAGCTACGCCCGTTAGCCGGCTATCCGGTACAGACACGGTTGCGGCCACCGACCTTCGCCGCATACAGGGCTTTGTCGGACGCGGCGACCAGCGCTGCGGATTCTGTCGCCTTATCCGGCGCTGTCGTCGCAACACCGATGCTCACGGTGACCTCGCGGGCAACCGGAGAATCCACATGCTCGATACGCCGGTTCGCGATCGCCTCGCGGATGCCCTGCGCGATCGCGGCCGCTCCTTTCAGATCGGTATTGGGCAACAACGCGACCAGTTCCTCGCCTCCATATCGGGCCAACAGGTCCGACGGCCGTTTGACCGCCGACAGCGCAGCCTGCGCGATCGATTGCAGGCAAAGGTCCCCGGCCTGGTGTCCGTAACTGTCGTTGTAATGCTTGAAGTGGTCGACATCGATCATCAGCAGCGACACGGATTGCTGCTCCCGGATCGCACGACGCCACTCCGCGTCCAACCTGTCATCGAACAAGCGGCGGTTAGCGATGCCCAGCAAGCCATCGGTATTGGATAGCGCCTCAAGCCGGAGGTTGAATTCAGTCAGCCGCTGATTGGCGCGCGCCAATTCGCGGGTGCGCTCGCCAACTCGCTCCTCGAGGCGCTGATTCGCCATGGCCAGGTCGCGGTTCTGCTCGGACAGCACGTGATACAGGCCGCGCAACGCCGTCAACAGGGCGCCGGTGCTTTTATCCAGCGGTTTCGCGGCAAGATCCAGCGCCTGGTCGGACGACTCGGCCGCGCGTATGAGCGCAATCTGCCGCGCCATTTCCTGATCTTCGCCGAGGATATGAAAAGCGAGCCAGGCGCACAGGAATTCGTGCAGAGCCTCACCGGGGTTCGAACTCGAACCCCGGGCATTCCACATCAACGACAACTGCTCGCTGAATTGAGCGTGATGCAGTTGATGCCGGTCCCGATACGCGGACGGCAGACCTGAATCCCGCTGCAGGCGCTCCTCTTCCGCAAAGTGATACCGCGCGTAATCGGCAAGCTCATCGAACACGGAGCGCAATGCCGCGTCGCCGGTCGAATTCGCCGCTATCAGGGAATCGCCGAGTCGATTGATCAACTCGACCAGACGATGATGCTGTGCGTCGACTTGCTCGAGCCCCGTGATGAAGAGTTGATTCCAAAGAAAGGCTTTCATGGATTCTTCACAAGTTTCTGCACACACCAGTTCAGCGAGTCGGCAACATAGATGTCTTCCCTGCGGTCAAGCGCAAGGAAGTGCGCTTCGCCGTAGCGATTCGGCCCCTTGCCCTGCCCGCCGGTTGCGCCGAGCACTTTGCCATTGAGATCGAGCTTCATGATGAGGCCGGCGTGGCCGTGCGCCATCATGAGGTGCCTGCGGTCTTTGCACAGCGCGAGCCCGCACGGCGTACCGGGATGCCGCGTCTCGCGCACGTAATTGCCCTCCCCGTCGAATACCTGGATGCGCTCATTCGAGCGGTCGGCGACGTGCAGCAGGCCGTCCGCGTCGACCACAATCGAGTGCGGCACGTTGAACTGGCCCGGTCCCTTGCCCTCGCCGCCCCAAGTCCTTACGAAAGTTCCGTCCGCGTCGAACATCAGCACGCGCGACTCGCCTTTGCCGTGCCCCTGAGTGACGTAAATTTCTCCGCGCGCGCCGAACGCGACATCGTTGGGCTCGTTGAAACAGCGCAGATGCCCCGCCTGGTGCCACTCGGTTGCGCGCCCGGACACACCCAGCACCATCAGTATACGGCCCTGCGCGTTCATTTTCACCACGATGTGCGAGCCGGTATCGGTGGCCCAGATGCTGCCCTGAGCATCGACGCGCAGGCCGTGCGGATTGGTGAAGATGCCGCGCGCGAGCGAACGCAGATAGTTGCCGTCTGCGTCGAACTCCAGCAACGCTTGCTCGCCGCGGTTGAAGACGAGAATGTTACCGGCCGCGGTGACGGCCACGCTGGAGCACGGCCCGAAATTCAGGCCCTCCGGCAATTTGAAGATGTCCGGCACCGGCGCGTAACCCAGGTCGGGGACGTTGGCGGGCCGGCAGGACGCGATTTCGGCGGGGGTAGGCATATGAAATCTTCCTAGTTAACCTGCGCGCCGGATTCCTTCACCATCCGCGCCCACTTCGCGGACTCGACTTTCAGCATCTCGCCGAACAATTCGGGCGTCTCCTGCCAAGCCACTTCCTGACCGGCAGTGAGCAATAATTTTCGCACCTCCGGGGTGTTGAGCACACGCAACAGTTCCGCGTGCAGCTTGAGCACGACATCGCGCGGCGTGCCCTTGGGCCCCGCCACGCCGAACCACGCGGTCACGTCGTAGCCCTTGACCCCCGCCTGGGCCACCGTGGGCAAATCGGGCAGCTCAGGTGAACGCTTCGAGCCGGTTACAGCAAGCGCCCGCAGCTTACCCGCCTTGATATGCCCCAACATTCCGGCGATGCCTGGAAATCCGACGGTCACCTGACCCGCGAGCAGATCGGCCGTTGCCGGGCCGCTGCCGCGATATGGGATATGCGTCATGTCGATCCCGGCCATCTTGCAGAACAGAGCACCCGTCAGATGCTGCGTGCTGCCGTTGCCTGATGACGCGTAATCGATCTTGGCGGGGTTGGCCTTCGCAAGAGCGATCAGTTCCTTGATCGTTTTCACCGGCAGCGAAGGGTGGACGAGGATCACGTTGGGCGCGGTCGTCACCTGGGTCACCGGCGCATAATCTCCGACCGCATCGTAGACGACCTTCTTGTGCAGCGCTGCACCGACGAAATGCGTATTGCTGATCATCAGCAGCGTGTAGCCGTCAGGCGGCGCCTTCGCCACGTGCTCCGCACCGATCGTCGAGCCGGCGCCGGGCCGGTTGTCGACGACGACCTGCTGTCCGAGCGCCTCCGACAGCTTCTGGGTCAGCATACGGCCCGGCACGTCGGCTGCACCCCCAGCAGAAAACGGTATCACCATCCGCACCGGCCGCAGAGGATAGTCTTGCGCCTGAGCCGGACCGGCAAGAACCAACACCGCGCCCGCCACCATTACTTGGCGCACCGAGCAAAAAACTACATGCATTGCGATCCTCCTGATTTTTATCGGGATTCGTACCGGTAGGTACGCGCGTGGATTATAACGCGAACGACCGCGGGCACGATTACGGCGGCGACGGCGCGAAACCCACGCAAGAGTAAACTTGTCTGGCACAATATCTTCCAATCAACAATAACTCCTGCGATAAACTTCCAATCCAATTCCGTTGCACCGGATCCACACATGCAGCTAAAGACGGCCAGCATTGCCAGCCACTCCGCTACTGCGGTGGGAGTGCTGGCGATCGGGCTGCTGCTGACCGCTGCCGCATCGTATCGGGCGGCCACCGAGGTGGCTTGGGACGCCAAGGCAAAATTTGAACTTGCCGTCGCCACCGCGGAGGACGACATCGAGCGGCGCATCCAGGCCAATACCGATATTTTGTACGGGGTGCGGGGATTGTTCAGCGGGTCCGAGTCCGTCAGCCGCGACGCATTCCGGCGCTATGTCTCAAGCCTCGATCTCGAGCAACGCTATCCCGGAATCCAGGCCGTAACCTTCGTTCGACGCGTGCCTTTCGGGCGCAAGCATGACTACGAAGTCGCGGTGCGGCGCGACACGAGCGTCGATCCCAACGGTTATCCCAATTTCACCATCAGACCGCCGGGTGACCGGCCTGAATACTTCGTGGTGGAATACCTTGAACCCATGGCAGGCAACGAAGCGGGTTTCGGCCTTGATACAGGTGGCGAACCGGTACGCCTGGCGTCGGTGGAGCGTGCGCGCGACTCCGGGCTGCTTACGGCAACGGGACCTGTCACCCTGCTCGAGCGCGGCGGCACCGGGTATCTCGGCGTCGTAATGCGCTTGCCCATCTATCGGAACGGGATGCCGCGGCAGACGGTCGAACAGCGCCGCGCGGCTATGATTGGCCTGGTAGCCGCGACTTATCGCATGGACCATCTGATGCACAAGGCGTTGAGTGAACAATTGCTGCGGCAATTTCACATCAGAATTCACGATGCCGGATCTTTCAATAGCAACCTGCCGTCCGAACCTCCGACCGCCGAAAACCTGCTGTTTGACAACGGGCAGTTGCTTGACTCAGGTTCGGCGCAACCGGGTCTATTAGCCGCCATCGCGGGCGCTGCAGCGCTCACGAAAACGCTGGCCTTCGATGTCAGCGGCCGGCGGTGGCACGTTTATATCAGTGCACGCCAGGAATTTGGCAATCTGTCCGACCGTTGGCTGCCGATCGGCGTCCTGTTCGGCGGAATCAGCATCAGCCTGCTGCTGTTCGGCCTGATACGCTCGCTCGCGACCGTCAGCAGTCGTGCGACGACGCTCGCTGCCAGCATCACCGGGGACTTGCGCAGAAGCGAGGCAAGCCTGGCCAAAGCGCAGCGTCAGACGCAGGAGTTGATCGAGGCGCTGCCGAACCCGATTTATTTCAAGGCCACTGACGGACGCTATCTTGGCGTCAACCGCGCCTGGGAAAAGTTTTTTGGCACGTCCAGAAACACGTTCATCGGCAAAACGGTGCACGACCTCTATCCCAACGACCCGGAAGTTGCAAGGCGTCTGCACGCCGACGATCAACTGCTGTGGGACCACCCAGGGACCACGACCTACGAGACAATCATCACGACCCCCGGCGGGCAGCGCCACGACGTGGTTTACTACAAGGCGACATTTACTCATACCGACGGCAGCGTGGCGGGATTGATCGGCACCATCGTCGACATCTCCGAGCGCAAGGCGCTTGAACGGCAGTTCGAGGACACTTTCGAACAGGCGGCAGTTGGTATTGCGCACATAGGGCTGGATGAGGAGACCCTGCGCGTGAACCGGAAGTTCTGCGACATCACCGGCTATGCGGCGGGCGAACTGGTCGGGAAGCCCATCTCGTTCCTCTCGTTTGCGGCCGACCACCGCTCCGGCGCTTCCGGAAGAAAGGCGTTGCTGGAGGGGAGACTCGGCAGTCACTCCAATGAAAAGCGCTATGTCCGCAAGGACGGTTCGGTGATCTGGGTCAACCGCACCGAGTCGCTGGCCCGCGACGAGACGGGCACGGCGGCTTATTTCATCCGTGTCATCGAGGACATCTCCGAGCGCAAACAGGCCGAAGCCGCGCGCACGCAGCTTGCAGCCATCGTCGAGAACTCGAACGACGCCATGATCAGCCGCACGGTGGACGGCACGATATTTACGTGGAACAAAGGTGCGGAGCAATTGTTCGGCTACACCGCGCAGGAGATGATTGGCGCGAATACCATGGCGCTGATGCCGCCGGATCGTGTTGCCGAGGCGATCCATAACCGGGATTACCTGCAGCAAGGCAACGCGCTATCGGGTTACGAAACGGTGCGCGTCACCAAAGACGGACGCCGCCTCGCTGTGTCGGTCAACTCATCCCCGATCAAGGATGCCGCGGGAAACGTCACGAGCGTGGCATCAGTCTTCCACGACATTACCGCGCGCAAGCAGGCCGATGAAATCCGGGCACGGCTTGCTGCGATCGTGGACGGCTCGAACGACGCCATCATCAGCCGCAGCCTCGACCTCAAGGTAATGTCATGGAACGCGGCCGCGGAACGCCTGTTCGGCTATAGCGCGGCTGAAGCTATCGGCCAGGACATTTACGCGCTGATCGTCCCGCCCGATCGCGATGCCGAGGCGGAGGGTAACCGCGCGCAACTCACGCAAGAGCACGCCGTGCTCGATTTTGAAACGGTGCGCCGCACCAAGGACGGTCGGCTCATCGACGTCTCGTTAAGCCAGTCCCCGATCATCGACGAGCACGGCGCCATGACGGGTGTCGCGCTTATCTTCCGCGATATCCGCGAGCGCAAACAGGTCGAGACGGCGCGCGTGCAGCTTGCGGCGATCGTCGAGAACTCGAACGACGCCATCTTCAGCCGCACGCTTGACGGAACTATCCTGTCATGGAACCCTGGGGCGGAAAAGATGCTCGGCTACACCGCTGCGGAAGTGATCGGCAAGTCGGTCGCCATCACCCTGCCGCCGAATCGTCCACCCAACCTGGCGCAAAACAACGAGGCGCTGATCCGCGGCGAAATGATTGCACGCGAGTCCAATCGCATGACCAAGGACGGCCGGGTGATCGATGTAATGACCAGTCATTCCCCGATCAGGGACGCCGTCGGGAACATCGTCGGCGCCTCCATGATTCTGCAGGACATTACTGCCCTCAAGCAGGCCCGGGCCGCGGCGAAGGCGAGCGAAGAACGCTTCCGCGCCACGTTCGATCAGGCTGCAGTCGGCATCGTCCACACCTCGTACGAGGGCAATTACCTGCTGGTCAACCAGAAGTTCTGCGACATGCTCGGCTACCGCGAGTACGAGCTGGTGGGGCGCGCAGCGGTCGATTTCACGCATCCCGACGACCGCGAGTCAGGCCGGCAATACCGGCAACGGATATGGGAGGGCAAGCTCGCCGGGTTCACCGAGGAAAAGCGCTATCTCCGCAAGGATGGCGGCGTGATCTGGACCAACCGCACGGTGTCGCTGGCGCGCGACGCTTCCGGCAAGCCGCTTTACTTCATCCGGGTGATCGAGGACATCACCGCACGCAAGGAAGCCGAGGAACGTTACCGCGCGACCTTCGAAAACGCGCCGGTCGGTATCATGCACACCGCGATCGACGGTTACCGGATCCTGCGCGCGAACCGCAAACTGTGTGAGATGCTCGGATACACGCGGGAAGAACTGCTGGGTATGACCAGTACCGACATCGTCCATCCCGACTATCAGTTCTCGGACCGGATCAATTACCGGCAGCCGATACTGGACGGCGCGCGGCAAGCGTTTGCATCCGAGCGGCAATTCGTTCGCAAAGACGGCTCCTCGCTGTGGGTCAACCGCACCGTGTCGGTGGTGAAAAACGCGGCAGGCGAGCCGCTCTACTTCATCCGCATCGTCGAGGACATCACCGACCGCAAGCAGGCGGAGACCGCGTTGCGCGACAGCGAATTGAGATATCGCTTGGTGATCGCCGCGATCGCGGAAGGCGTCGTATTGCGCGACCAGGATGCGAGGATCGTCACCTGCAATGCCAGCGCGGAACGCATCCTCGGCAAGACCCTCGATCAGATGCAAGGAAGCATGTTCTATGACACAAGCTGGCAGGCGATACGCGAAGACGGCACCCCGTTTCCGCTCGAGGAGCGCCCGATCCGCGTGGCGCTGCGCACCGGGCAGTTGCAATCCAACGTGGTGCAGGGTTTGCGCAAGCCGGACGGCACCGTGCTGTGGCTGTCGATGAACGTGCAGCCGCTGTTCGATGATTCGGACGGCAGGCTCACCGGCATCGTCTCCACGCTCACCGACATCACCGAGCGCAAACAAAGCGAGTTGCGGCAGACGATGGAACACGCCGTGACCCGTATTCTGGCCGAGGCCGAGACCCTGGCCGATGCGGCCCCCAGGATCATCCAGACCATTTGCGAAACGATGAAGTGGCACTGCGGCGCGCGCTGGCAGATGGACCAGCAAGCCGGGGTGCTGCGCTGCATCGAATGCTGGGGCGTCGACACCCCCGAGATCCGCGAATTCATGGCCGCGAATTCGCAGCGCGCGGTCGATCCGCAATCGCCTTCCGGCCGCGGGCTGGTGCGGCGCATCTACAACACCGGCCAAACGCTCTGGATCGCCGACATCGTGCAGGAACCGGGTTTCCTGCGCGCGCCGATGGTGCTCAAGGCCGGACTGCACGGCGCGTTTGGCTTTCCCCTGCTGCTCGGCACCGAGGTGCTGGGGCTGATGGAGTTCTTTCACCGCGACGTGCGTGAGCCCGACACGCTTCTGCTGCGGATCGCGGATTCGATCGGCAACCAGATCGGCCAGTTCATGGCGCGCAAGCAGGCCGAGGAACGCATCCGCCATCTCGCGAATTATGATGAACTCACCGGGTTGCCCAATCGCAGCATGTTCCAGGAGCGCCTGCACCACGCACTCGCCCAGGCGCAGCGCCACGCCCGGCCGCTGGCGGTCCTGTTTATCGACCTCGACCGTTTCAAGAACATCAACGACACGCTCGGCCACGAAGCCGGCGACCGCGTGTTGCGGGAAGTCGCGGAACGGCTGCGCGCCTGTCTGCGTGACAGCGACACTGTCGGCCGTCTGGGCGGCGACGAATTCGTCGTGCTGCTCGAAGGGCTGCCCCAGCCCGCGGATGTCGCCGCCGTGGCGCAGAAGATTCTGGACGCCGCCGCGCGGCCGTTCATCCTCGCGGCACAGGAATTCCGCATCGGTGCGAGCATCGGCATCAGCACCTTCCCTGACGACGGCAAGGACATGCAGAATCTGCTGAAAAACGCGGATGCCGCGATGTACCGCGCCAAGGAACGGGGCAGAAACAACTATCAGTTCTACTCGACGCCACCCGACGTTAGATTAGTCTCGGCGTAGGGTGCGCCTGCGCACCATCCGGCAATCGGTGCCGCACCCTACTCCACTGCGTCCGCGTTACGCCTTGCCCGCGGCCGCCGCGGCCTGCTCGAACACGATTGCGCCTTTGCGCGCGCCGACCTTGATCGTGTCCTTCGCTGCAAACTGCCCTTCGAGGATCTGCTTCGCCAGCGGATTTTCGATCTGGGTCTGGATGGCGCGCCGCAGCGGGCGCGCGCCGTAGACCGGATCGAACCCGATCGCCACGAGCTCCGACAGCGCGGCGTCGCTCACCTCCAGCCTGATCTCCATCTTGGCCAGCCGTTTTTCGAGCAGCCCGAGCTGGATCCTGGCAATCGACTTGATGTGTTTCTCATCGAGCGCGTGGAATACCACGATCTCGTCGATGCGGTTGACGAATTCGGGGCGGAATTGCGCCTTGACCTCGCCCAGCACCGCGAGCTTGATCACCTGGTAATCGTCGCCCGCCATCTGCTGGATCATCTGCGAGCCGAGGTTAGAGGTCATCACGATCACGGTGTTCTTGAAGTCGACGGTGCGGCCCTGGCCGTCGGTCATGCGGCCGTCGTCGAGCACCTGCAGCAGCACGTTGAATACGTCGGGATGCGCCTTCTCGACCTCGTCGAGCAGGATTACCGCGTACGGCTTGCGCCGCACCGCTTCGGTCAGATGCCCGCCTTCCTCGTAGCCGACGTAGCCGGGAGGCGCGCCGATCAGGCGCGCGACCGAATGCTTCTCCATGAATTCCGACATGTCGACGCGGATCATGTGATCTTCCGAATCGAACAGGAATTCCGCAAGCGCTTTGCACAGCTCGGTCTTGCCGACGCCGGTGGGTCCGAGGAACAGGAACGAGCCGTACGGCTTGTTGGGATCGGATAAACCCGCACGGGAGCGGCGAATGGCATCCGCCACCAACCGCACTGCCTCGTCCTGGCCGACCACGCGCTGGTGCAGGCGCTGCTCCATCTGCAGCAACTTCTCGCGCTCGCCCTGCATCATCCTGGAAACCGGGATACCCGTTGCGCGCGACACAACCTCGGCAATCTCCTCGGCGCCGACCTCGGTGCGCAACAGCCGCGGCTTCTGCCCTTTCGCGGCCGGCTTGTCCGCCTGCTTTAGTTGCGCCTCGAGCTGCGGAATCCTGCCGTACTGGATCTCGGAAACCTGCTGCCAATCGCCCTTGCGCTTCGCGGCCTCCATCTCAAGCTTGAGCTTTTCGAGCGTCTCCTTGAATTGCTGCGAGTCCTGCACCTGCGATTTCTCGGCTTTCCAGATTTCCTCGAGGTCGGCGTATTCGCGCTCGAGTTTCGCGATCTCGCCTTCGAGCAGTCCAAGGCGCTTCTTCGAGGCTTCGTCGGTTTCCCGCTTCACCGCCTCGCGCTCGATCTTCAACTGGATCAGGCGGCGGTCGAGCCGGTCCATCACTTCCGGCTTGGAGTCGATCTCCATCTTGATGCGGGAAGCCGCCTC
>Ga0209514_10003231_pt1 | contig 23754 bp, 19 predicted proteins | sample Subgrocontami58m_FD_187452 | JGI IMG/M metagenome (GOLD analysis project Ga0209514, IMG submission 187452) | Subsurface groundwater microbial communities from S. Glens Falls, New York, USA - GMW37 contaminated, 5.8 m (SPAdes) (version 3) | ecosystem: Environmental > Aquatic > Deep subsurface >...
CGATAAAGTGCCATGTGCTGATATAGCGTCCTCCATCGCCGTCATGGATCATGGGAACCCCGAACTTAAAGAGATCGATATCCTTTCCTTTAATGATATTTTCCTTGCAGGGGCCGCTGCTCACCAGTAAGGGTTTGATGGGATTGGCAATCCGCTTGTCAAACTCCTTGGCTATCTCTTTTACAGGTCTTCCCGCATCCATGCCCATGGCCACCGCCAAGCGGGCATAGGTTGCGCAGGGCGACCCCAGGATTCTGACGCCGGGGGCGTCCTTAACCTTTTCGAATAAGGTCGCCCGTTCCTCAAGCTCGCAGGCCTTGCGGATAATGGCCCCCACTTCCAGATTCCAGTCCACTTCTTGCTTTACCTTTACCAGGTGCCCGGACTTATCCAACGCGGCAATAAACTCCCGTAAATCCTTGTGCGCCATAAATATCCTCCTTTTTATCTCTTAAACCCATAAGCTTTCCAATTGCTTAGTACCCGTTCTTTAATTTCCGCCGGATAAACATCATTAAAGGAAGAACGGGCGGGGACGTGTTCAGGTTTCCAATCGAGCGGCCAGGTGCAATCGTAAAGTACTCCACATCCAAAGCCCTGGCTTCTCTCTTCGTGGGAAATAAAACCGGTAATCGGCGAGGTGGGTAAGCGTTCGATGGTCATAGTGCCCTTGACCGGATGACATTTGGTAGATAGAGCATGAATAACCTCGTTCATGTTTGTAGGATCGACATCACTGTTCACTACAATTACCCTGGGGATAACCCAGCCTTTCGGTTGTGCCCAGATGGAACAGGCAATGCGGTTGGCAATATATGGATAGGGAGTCTCCGTTGCCACAATCACCATGTGAGTAGCAGCCTCCGGGGGCATGTAGATTCCGGTAATGGGAAACCCTCCCTCTATCAAGTTCCTTTTAAAGTCACTCGTATAACCTATACTATTAACAATATGGCTATCATCAACCGGGATGCCGATACAGGAGGAGGTGAGGATGGGATTGTTCCGATAGGTTACCGCTTTGACCTTGAATACCGGCCTTGGAACTACTCCGCTTATTTGATAGCCGGCGTATTCCCCAAAGGGTCCTTCATTTTTTCTGATATGAGGAAGCACTTCTCCTTCCAGCACGATTTCTGAGGTGTCCGGCACCAACAAATCGTTGGTTTCGCACTTAACAAGTCTAACCGGTTCTCTTCTTAAACCGCCGACAATGTCAACCTCACTGACACCGTAAGGAATGCTGTTGCTGCTAATCAGGTTGACCATGGGCTCTGATCCGATAATAACGGTATAGGGCATGGGCCTGTTTTGCTTCTCGTATTTACCGTATAACACCCCCACATGTTGTTGTGGAATAATAAATACCCCCGTCGAGTTTCGATCATGAATCATGTGGCGGTAAGTACCCCAGTTTATCCAGTCGGAATCCGGATCTTTGCAAACCCCCACATTCCAGGTCCCCATAAATCTACCACCATCATTTCCGTGAATCAGGGGAGACGGGAAAATGGTCAGATCCACATCATCACCCAAAAGGATATTCTCCTTACAGGGACCGGTACTGACCAAGACAGGTTTGATGGGATTCCTCTGCCGAACGTTGAACTCATCAATAATTTCAGTAAAGCCGGCCTCCGAGTCCATTCCCATGGCCAAGGCCACGCGACGAAACGAAGCCAGCAATCCTCCTACAAGGCGATGCCCGGGATGGTCCTTAATATTTTCAAAGAGCTGGACCGGCCCTACGGTTTCATTGCATCTGCGCATGATCGCCCCTGCTTCCAGGTTCCAGTCAACCTTTTTTTTGATGATCTGCAATTCTCCATGTTTTTCTAATGTCACTAAAAATTCCCTTAAATCATTAAAAGCCATTTTTCTTCCTCCTGTCTAGTATGATTATAAGTTCCATGGTGAAAGGAATGCTCGCCTATCTCCCTAGCTTGATCATGGTCCCCAATGCGATACTGTCAGGGTTCAGGACCGGGTTTACCAGATTATTCATCCAAAAATGAGTTGTATGACCTGTCTGGAGGTCCGTCATAATAGCACCCGTCTCTTGCGTCACTGCCTTATCTGGATCATTACCAAGATATCTGTGACTTCCGAAAATCTGGATATAACCTTTCCACAATTTCATCTGCTTGTCATAGATATCCGTCGCCGCAATCCCGCTTATAGAATATATATAGGGATAGATCGGAATAAATACAATTCTCTTCCCGTATACATGTTTGAACTTCGGGATAGCCTCTACTACGTCTACTGGCCATATAATCCAACCCAGCCGGGGAAATGTTTTACCCATATCAAACTGTACGTTCTTACTGACATTCCCCTTCTCATCTATAATGGGAACAGGACTCTTTGGTTCATGCACCAGCAAAAACTTTTTTCCTAGGAGCTTAAGATCCCAATTCGAATAGGGCTCCTGGAAGGCCAAACCATCCCCGAAGATCATATCACTCCCGGCTACGTTATCCTGCCAGGTGGAAGCGTTTATCCGGAGTGTCCTCTTGAAGGCAGGCAGATAGGCAAAACCGGTGTCGTACTCCTTATAAGAGTCGTAATACCTCAGGCTATACTGTCCCAATCCCTTGATCTCCAAGGGATAGGTCGCGAAAGTAAGCCTTTTGACGTAAATATCCTTATAACCCGGCATTGTACCTAGAGGCGGCACCGTTGTTCTGCCGCTAATCTTTATATAATAGTGCTCCTGTCCTGATGTCTTATAAAGTTCCCCCTTGGGATTGATGTACCATATAAAAACCGGTAAATTACTAAACGAATCCCATACCCGTCCGTAGTTATAGTTACCCATGGCCTCCACGCCAGTCTTTGCCCAGGGATAGGGATAGCCACCCGGCCAAAAAGTACCTATTTTCTCGTAGTAAACCGCTCCGTTTTCGTTCATGACGGCTTTGCCCCGGTTCCTCTCGGTAGCATCCCGGAAGGCTTTGGGATTCAACTGATTAGGAGGAAGTTGGGTTCCTGTCTTCAAAACCATTCCCTTTTTTATATATTCATACATGGCCGCCGTTAAATAATCCTTAACCAGCTCCACGTTATGCTTGTCGATCAGATCGGTGTTCTTCACCCTGCCGCCGGTAAGATCCTCAATGGTGGGAGGAGGAGCCTTCAGGGCGACTACGTCCTCTATGGATGGTATCTTTGCTCCTAAAAGCGCTCCCGGCAGGAGCAGCGTGCAAAAAAAGACAACCGATACAATTGCCACATTCCATATTTTGATTAATTTTTTAGTCTTCATAGTACATAGGCTCCTTATTAAATTTAGAATTGGTAGGTTATTCTGCCATAGATTTCATTGGCCCAAGACAAGTAGCCGAATTTATTATATCTCGTATCCGCTCCTCCTAAAGCCACGGCATAGATGTCATATATCCAGTGATCTCCCTGCCTAACTTTGATGCCGGGCTTTAAATAGTAAGCATCGGCAATATCGTAGACAGCTTGAAAAGAAAGATTGAGGTTATTATGAAATAAATCCTGGCTGAGAACGAGCGCGAGGATATGCTGGTCCGCAGAAACATTATTTCCGCCATTTGTGGTGGGACCCGGAGCACCGCCGGCGATATGGATCTTATCGTGATCCCAGATCTGGGTTTCGGCATACTGAAATTGTACGGACATGGCGCTAATGGGCCGAGGTAAAACAGGGATGCTCACGCCAAAAAGGAGCGCCTGCTTCAGCGTATGGGCGGTTCGGACGGTGTTGTTGGCAGGGCTTATAGGTCCTAAATTGGCATAATAAGGTTCATCGGGGCTGTAGGTGGCCTCGTAGGTTACAGTGCTGTTGAGCAAACCGGTGAAAGCATAATTTAATGAAACGCCATACAGATCGGTTTGCGGATATGTTATAAAGGAAGGGCGACCGGCTCGAGCCTCGGTAAAACCTGATTTGGAATAAAGACTTAAGTAGTTCAAGGTGCCGGCGAATTGCCCCACCTTCGCTCCAACACGAAACCCGTATTCCCAATAGCCCCGCCTATCATCAATCGGAAGCGTCGTATAGCCAGGAATCGAAGCCGCACCTTGAAGTTGGAAGGGAGCACCGGGCACACCCAAGGTATTGGCCGAGACGTCGCCCGGATTCACATAGCCCTCAAGGTAAACATCGTCCAGCGCGTGTATCATCCCTTCCGGCATATTATACCTGGCCCGCACCGACCATTGAGATATACGGATATTCTCAAACTCTTCCGGTTCAAACTGGAAGTGCCAACTTTGATCCAGAGGGTTAATTTGGTCCAGGATGCGCGCCGCTACAACCTCACCCCAGACAATCTGCTGCTTGCCCAAACGGAGCCAGAGATTCCCAATGCTCAAGTCCGCATATAGGTCCGACATCTCAACATCGACGGCGTTATCGTTGGTCGCTCTGAGGTAGCTGCCATACCTCGGTGTTGCCAAGGGAAAGGCATCGTAGGCCTGTAGTTTGTCATCCAACCCAGCCGTCTGATCCCATAGCATCTTCACTTTCGAAAAGAGATTAAAGGTATCATTGGGTTTGTAAGTCCATTCCGTATGGAAAATGGTGCGGGAGAGATTTAACGAGTTTCTCTCCGCCGTCGTCCATGGGCCGGGGGTGGGATTTTTTCCACCCGTATGAACAGCCAGTTCCTCTCTCAGTAAACCGCTCAGCGACAAATCGTCCGTAAGCTTGATATCGGCCCTCGCCTCCATGACACCCAAAAACACCATGAATAAGACTAACAACGAAGTTCTTGTTACCCAAAATTGTACTCTCATTGCCATCCTCCTCCTTTTTAGGTATTAACCTCCTATCTTTATCACTTCTGCTTCCCCGCACTTAAATCTTTTCACCTTCTTACTTTTCATCTCCTTTAGTGCTGTTTTGTGCAAGGGTCTCATTGAATAAGTATCTTCACCCTTCCTAAAAATTTGGGCTTAAAAATATACAGTAGCATAGGGATAATCACTAATGCTCCCACCATGTTAAGAAACATGATGATAGCCAGCAATAACCCCATCTCGGCCTGAAATTTCATGCTGGATAGGAAGTACCAGAAGAGCACGCCCAACACCATCGTGGTCGCCGTGAAAAAAATCGCTTTGCCCGTCGTCTTTATCGCCCGGTTAGCCACTGCCAAACAATATTTTCCCCCCTCGCATTCGGCTTGATACTCCTCGCAGAAACGGGAGAGCAAATAGATTCCGTAATCAATGCCCACCCCCACGCCCACCGAAACGATGGGCAAGGTATTGATATTCAACCCGATTTTAAGACCATTCATGATGGCCAAGGTGATAATATTGGCCAGATTCAGGGGAATCATGAGGATTACTGCAGCAACAAACGATCTATAGGTCAGGGCGCATAATAGGAAACACGATGTAAGCACCAAGACCAGATTTAAAAACTGTGAATCCGATACCGCCTCGTTGATGGCTGCTGCTACTCCCAAGTTGCCCGAAGCCAAACGGATCGCGATCTTTTCTTTCGCCAGCGCCCCTTTATTTTCCGCCATAAACTGCTTGGCCATGGCAATAGCTTTCCTCAAGGTGTTGCCCATATGGTCTTTGAACCAGATGATCACATTGCTGGAGCTCCCGTCAGCGGCAAAATAAAGATCATAATCGCCCGGCGCCGCCTGGGCGTTTAAACGATAAAGAATCTGCGATATCTGCATTGTTTCCGTGGGAAGGGTTTCAAATTTGGGATGGCCTCCGTAGATGACGCGATAGATCGGGGGCAAAAGGTCGGAAAGCGAGAGACTGCGGCTGACCGCCGGATTCTTTTCCATATAGCGCTGGAAGGAACTCAAGGTACGCAAAAACTCTGGGTTCTCCACCGCCCGCGGCCCTGCTCCTTCAAACAGCACATACAACTCCTCCGTACCGGGAAAGTTCTTGTTCATGCGGTCGATCGCGATGTTGTATTGCGAATTCTCCCAGAGGATGGGGCTGCCCGGATGCACATCGCCGATCTCCACCCGGTAAGCCGCAATGCTGCAAAAAATGGTAATAAGGACGGTTAAGATCAAGATAACTATGGCTCCCTTGCCGTAACTCATCCTGGCAATGACGCTTAATATCCAATGGGTAGCACCCCGTTCGGTGTTTACGATCTCCGGAATGTTGGCGGAAGGTGCGAAAAACGAGATCATGAGCGGACAAAATATGAGCGTGGTAAAGATAATGCTAAATGCCCAGAAAGAACAAAGGTAAGCCAGCTTTTGGATGATGGGGATCGGGGCTACCGCAATGAATAAAATGCCTAGCACATCGGTCACTATTCCCAAAGTTCCCGGAGGTACGATTGATGTCATAGACTTGATGCAAGCTTCTCTTACGTCTTGGGTTTCCTGGTAACACTCGAAATACCGCTCCGTAACCTGAACGGAATGGCTTAAAGCCCGCGCCGTGATCAGGAGAGGTATGACCAGGATCAAAGGTTCAAGGTTGTAACCAAGCACGCCGCAGAAACCCAAGCCCCAAACGGCTCCCATTAGCGTGGAGAAAACGGGCACCACAACACCCACCAGGTTTCTAAAATAGAAATAAAGAAGAATGAAAAGCGCCGATAACGTGGCGCCAAATATCCACCACATCTGCCCCTGGTAATGGTTTACCCAACCCATCAAAACGGGTTCGCCAGCCATGGAAATAACATGGTTTTTATCCCTTTCCTTGTCAATGAGACGGTTTAATTGTTTGAAAATGACGTTGACGTCCATCAAGCGTTCGATAAAGCCCGCCGTGAAAAGCACCGATTTCTCATCCCTCGATACCCACACGCCATAGATCGTGGGAGACGCCTGAATCGTCTTTTTGAACTCTTCCATGGCCGAAGGCGAAGCGGGGACCTCGCGCATCAGCTCTTCCGAGAGGATCGCATCCGCCGTTATTTTGACCTTCTTCAGCTTGCGGGAGGCGATGGAGTATACCTGGTTATGATTTACACCGGGGATCGCATCGAGCCCCTCCGTAATCTGGATGACCTTTTGCAAGGTCTCCTTGTTGTAAATATTCCCCTCCTTTACCTGGAGCATCATAAAGACCTTAAAGGAGCTCCCTAACTGCTCCTTGTATTTCTCATGTATCTTGATAAACGGATGACTGGCAGGGAGAAGATCGGAAAGCTCCGTCTTTATGACTATCTTCCTTATTTCAAAAGCAAAAAACAGAGTCATGAAAAAAATGATTCCCAACACCGAGTAACGGTGATCTAAAGCCCAGGTTGAAATTTTTCTTATCAAACCAATGTCCTCCTATCTTGAAAGAATCTCGGTTTTCACCATCATTCCTTTTCCAATCACTATAACCTTTGCGGCTTGCGCGTCAGGTAGAATCCAGGCCGATGATAACCAGGGAAGGGGCGGCGGCTGCTTCAGGGCGCCGTTCCGCCAGGTTCCTCCCCCATCATTGGTCTTGATTATTATGCCGTGGTCTCCCACGATTATCCCGTAAGCGCCCCGAAAGAAAATCCGGTAAAGACTTTCCTCCGTTTTAACGGCACCATTTTTCCAGTTCCGCCCCCCATCGGTGGTTTTGAGAAAAAAACCATTCTGGCCAACTGTCCAGCCTTCCTGCTTGTTTTTGAAAAAAACCGAGTAAAGGGCGGGGAAAGAACCGCATTGCGAAAGGTTCCAGGACTTGCCACCATCCGTGGTGTGAAGAACTGTACCGTAATCGCCAACAATCCAGCCGGATAATCCATCGGCAAAGAATACATCGTAGAGATTAATGGACATTATTCCTTTTTCGATTAAGTCGCCCGGCAATAATTTCAGCCAGTCCAAAGGAACGGCTTCCCAGGAGCTCCCTCCATTAACGGTCTTTAAAACTGTACCATCCGTTCCCACCGTGAAGCCCTTCTCTTTGTCAAGGAAGTATACCCGCAGGAGCACGACATTGACGCCTGAAGCTTGCTTGTCCCATTTTTTGCCACCATTGCCGGAATGTAAAATCAAGCCTCCATTTCCCACTATCCAACCTGCATCTCCCACAAAGAAGATGTCTTTTAATGATTCTTCCCCCGAAACGGACACCCGCTGCCAGTTATTGCCCCCATCTGCCGTCGTGGTCGCCAGACCCATATCGCCAACGATCCAGCCTCTGTTATCGTTGCTGAAATTGATCGCATAAGGCTTGTCTCTGCGACCAAAGCGAAAGCCGCTATCCTCGGCAGCAGCACACAGAGAAACAAAAACGCTTTCCATGAGGAGGCACAGCAGCAAAATCACTCCTTGCCACTGGCACCGCCCATAAGAAATTTTTCCCCTGGGTTTTTCCGGACTCATCCTTAACTCCCTCCTTTCCCTCGCTCGCTGTTAGATAAAAAATATCCGCTGACGACTAAGCTTAAATCGTGACAAATTATTTTCTGTTAATATATAAATACAATCAAAAAAAAGAATAATCGAGAAATGCAGGTTAATTGGGAATCTATGTTGCTTTGTAATCTATCTCCCCACCATGAATCTGACCGTTTGAAAGTAGCGATGCGCATTTGTTTTTGTCAAATCCTGGAATAAAGTCAATACTGTATAAATACGGTGTTTAAACGTAAATATTTTAGGTATTTTTGAGGGAGAATGTATGATCGCAAGCAATTCAACTTTGCCTTCCCTGTCTTGCAGCGGGACCTTGTTGGTCTTGGCCTATTCGCATGTCCTGTCAGCTCATAGATAAAGCTCGATAATGCCGGATTTCATTTATACCTCAAGACCCGCCCTCGCTCCAGAGGCTACTGCCTCCAGCAGGCCATAAGGGGCCAGACAATCGCCGGCAATATAGACTTCAGGCACAATGGCTTGGATTTCCTTCACCAATCGCTGGTCTGGTTTTGTAACTGCCGTTAGCATCGAGTGTGCCCCGAAGGTCTGTCGGCGCCCCGCCCCATCGGTCACTGCTCGACCCAGCTCCTCCACATAGTTATAATCCCTGTAGAGGAGAAGACCGGACAGCACTCCCGCTATCCACTTTAGTGAGGGAACCCGTCCTCCGGCGGCAATGATAACTGCATCCGGCTTGAGTCTCTTTACCATCTCCGGTGTTACCGCCTTCCCTAACTCGACCTTCACGCCGAGCTTCCTAACCTGAAGGGAAAGATAACCATTCAAGTCGGCGATCCTGGCCTTATGGGGCATCCTGGCCGCCAGGCCCATGCGCCCACCCAGTCTGTTCCCCTTCTCAAGTAAGGTAACCCGATGTCCGCGGCGGGCAGCAACTATGGCGGCCTCCATCCCGGCTGCCCCTCCGCCGATAACCAGGACGTCCTTCACTTTCTGGGCCGGAGCCGGTCTAAACTTTTTCTCCATGCCCAGGGCCGGGTTTACCGTACAACTAACACGGCCCAGGCAGGCCAGACAAGTAATGCAGGGGGCCACCTCGTCCAGCCTTCCGGAAGCCACCTTGTTGGGGAGTTCAGGGTCCGCCAACAACTGCCTGCCCATGGTCACCAGGTCGGCATCGCCCTTCTTCAGAGCCCGCTCGGCAACTTCGGGGGTCATCCGTCCGCCCGCCATAACCGGGATGTTGACCGCCTTCTTGACCGCTTCGGCCAGGTAAACAAAGCTGCCGGCGGGCTCCACCAGTTGGTGAAAGGGATATTTGGCACCATAGTAAGTCAGGTTGATAGCGCAGCACCCCGCTTTTTCGAGCATCCGGCTTAGCTTACATGTTTCCTCCAGGGTAATACCTTCGCGAACTCCGAACTCCTTACCGTTCAGCCTGACCCACAAAGGATAGGATGCGCCCACCTTCTCGCGAATGGCCGCAATTATCTCCAGCAATAACCTGGCCCTGTTTGGCAGGTCTCCGCCATAGGCGTCGGTGCGCTTGTTCTTGGCGGGAGAAAGGAACTGGTTGAGCAGATAGCCGGTGGCGGAGTGTACCTCCACAGCCTCGAAGCCGGCTTGCTTGGCCCGTAGCGCGCTCTCAACAAAGCGCCTCTTCACGGCTTGAATGTCGTCTATCGTCATCGCTCGCGGTATCTCACCACCAAGACGGCAGATGATTGCCGAGGGAGCCATTGGTATGGATCCGGAAAATGAGGACATGGCAAAACCCCCGGCATGATTCAGCTGAAGCGCCACATGCGCACCATTCTGCTTGATGCGCTGCGCCAGAGAACTCAAGCCGGGAAGAAACTTGTCGTCGTCTACAGCCAAACGCTTGGGAGGGCCAGTGAGCCCCCGTGGGAATTCGACCACTGCGTAGCCTACGATAATCAGCCCTGCGCCGCCGCGCGCACGCTCCTCGAAGTAGTCCAGAAGCTGCTCGGTCACAAAGCCGTCTTCAGTAGTCATCCCTATAGACACGGCCGGCATCACCATGCGATTCTTGAGCCGCATCCCTCCCAAATCGTATGGAGATAGGAGCTTCTCGAATCTGCTGTCACCACTATTTTTCGCCAATTTGTCCACTCTAGATACCTCTCTTGCCTTCAAAAGATTTGCATCGTCCTGATTGGTCAATTATCGCTGAAATTGGATAATTCAAAGATAAAAGTCAAAGAAGTTGTGCAAAGATCTCTTTGCCTCATCGAAGACCGGCTTCTTTGAATACGGCAAGCATATCGGGTATGATATCAAGTGAATGCTGCTTATATGTATCGATTGAGTTGGGTATGGGCACGAGCCGCGGCGCATGATCCGTCGGCACATCCGAACGTGTGCTGATATTGTGGTTCATTCGAGCAAAGTCCGTCTGGACTTCTTTCGAGAGCAGCCAGTTAATATATACTTTGGCCGCATTCGGATGCGGCGCGCGGTTAAACAGGGAGACGGCGCCGGCGTTTGAACTGGTATCGGAGCCTTCCTTTATCTTGCGCGGATCGATAACCGCGAGGGGCACGCCGGTTGCGATGCGATCCTCAACTAAGGTATCGAAAATCCCGATCAACACCAGGTACTTTTCCCTGGCAACGCCTTCCAACTCTTGATTCCAATCCCGCAAAGCCATGGGTTCCTGTTTGGCGAGTGCCCGGATGAAGTTCGGCCCGAGCTCGGGATGCATATAAAAGAACATAAATGTTGCCTGACCAGGACCCGACATCGTGGGATCGTCCATGACGATCTTTTGCTTGAACTTCGGATTCAATAAATCTTTGTAGGAGTTTATCGAATCCGGCTTCACTACCTTGGGATTGACAACGAGTGTACCGCGCTGTGTTACCATCATCATCAAAATGTGTTTGCCCGCGTCGAGATACTCGATCCGGCCGCCGCGCCAATGTTTGGGATCTTTTACATCGGGAAGTATTAGTGCCGGCTCTATCGGGTCGAGCATCCCGCCTGGGAGCAGCACCAAGAGCGGGGACGTGGGACCGCCGACACAAATGTCCCAGAGGAACTTGCCGGCTTTGCGCTCTACCGATACCTTGGGACCGATTTCGGAGCCGCGAAGGGCAGAATACTCCACCTTGATGCCATATTTTTTCTCAAAGGCCAGAGTCAGGCTGTCTTTCAGTCGGCTACCCGCCAGGCCGATCATCGAAACAGTGCCCTCCTTCTTCGCCGCCGCCAGGACCTTCTCCCATTCTTCTTGCCAAGCCGGCGCTGCGGCTGCTGTCGGCAGATAGCCGACCGCGACCATCACCACGATTGTTAACAATAAATAGATTCTTCTCATCATGTTCTTATCCCCCCCCTGCTATTTGTAATTATGCAAACGTCTCGCCAAAAAAACGCTGCCATATGTTTTTTGAATAAGGTTTTTCAGAAACTATCACATGTTTATTGTCGCATTGATAATATCATCAGGGGTATTGATGTAGAAATGTTTCCTACTTATAATCGGAATCTTTGCTTTATGGATATCTGCCATCATCTCAGCAAATTTAATCCCAATAATCATTGGATCAATAATTGGGACTCCACCTATTTCGAAAATTCCCATCTTAGTTAACATTGGCGATAACAAGCCACAACCCGCGATTAAAGCTTGAGCGCCATCGTGAATGCAGTCATATGCAACTTCTTTACAGCTTTCTATAGCAAGATTATAATCACCTGCCACACATCCAAAAAACTCCCCACACGATATTTTAATTGCCCTTACAGCGTTTCTTGATATAACCTGATTCCTCATACCATATTTATCTATATTCTCTTCAAGTTCACCTATATAAGCTGAATCCGATGTAATGATGGCAAATTTTCTTCCCATTATCGATGCATAATGCATTGACGACTCGGCTATCCCTATGACAGGAATATTCATTAATTGTCGCAGGCCAAATAGGGCCGGATCAAAGAAACAGGCTATTACAAGAGCGTCATAACCGGCCCTTTCACTTCTTAAAGCATTTCTTAATATCTCCCTATCATTCAAAAATCTTAAGCCGGGAAATGAAAAATATTCGTGGTTTAAACCGCTATCTAAAGCCCTTATTGTTATTTCAGTGTCAGCCCTTTTAACGACGTTAAAACATTGATTGATCGTTTTTATTATATCTGATTCAAGATCCGTCTTTCCTGGAAGTTGGCACCATATCTTCATCTTAGAACCTCCATCAGTGATCGGTGCTTTGCGAATCCCCCATCAACATTGAGGAGTTGATCTGATATGAAAATTTGGCATCATCCGATGCCAGAAATACGCAGGCGCCTACCACATCCTCAGGTTGCTGACTGCATTTGAGAGAAGTCTGCTCGACTATCATTTCAGCCATTCCTGGTGGAGTACCCTTCATGGTCTTACTGGCTTCGGTAAAAGTAAAACCGGGAGAGATAGCATTCACGCGAATGCCATGCTCCCCTATCTCACGCGCCAAGGCTTGCGTAAACCCCACGATTGCCGCCTTCGAAGTTACATAGTGCAGGAGATAGGGGAGCCTGTCAACCAAGGACCAGATAGGTTCTAAATCTTACAACATCCCCTTCTCCTTAGCCCTGGTCACCCCTTCCGGCTCCTTCCACCACTTTTTGATTCCCAGATCCTCGGCTACTGCATTGGCCGCCAGATAACCGGAGCCAAAAATCACCGTCCCTCCAGGATAGGTGCAACTCCCGCCCATAAAAAGGTTTTTGATGGGAGAGCGGTGGTTGGAACAGAACTCATTGGGCCGCATATAACCCATCTGAAGGGGATGATACGCCCCTTGTTTGATCGAACCCTTTACCATATTCAGGTATTTATTCGCTACATCAAGTGGGGTGCTCACATAAATCCCCCTCATCTTGTCATTTGTGAGGTTAGGGGCGTATTTTTGCAAGACCTTGATGCATCGCCAGGCCTGCTCCTCCTTGAACTTCAGGGGGAACCACCGATCCTTGCCACCCTCCTTCAGCTCAAAGGGCGCCATCTGGGACAAAAGGCCGGTATGTCTTCCGGAAGGGGCCTGGGATGGATCATGAACCGAGGGAAAGCAGCAGTTGAACCCGATCTTTCCATCATTCTCTCCCCTTCCGATCGCCTCATAGTGATTGATAAAGTCCTCATCGCTCTCATAACCCAGGACATAGACTAAGGCCTTGTTGATCTCCGGGTCATCCTTGGCACAGGTGAAGTGGGGCGCTTCCTCCAGGGCAATGTGGGTCCCCAGAAGACTCCAGTGCTCCCATAACCAGCTCTTGGTTGACTCAACAAACTCCTTGTCCAAATTGTCTTCTCCCACCAGTTTCAAGAAGGTCTGGTGGGTATCGATGGTGCTTATTACTGCCCTGGCCTTTATGATTGGTCCATGTTCCAACTCCACCCCTGTGGCTGTCCCATTCTCAACTATGACGCGCTTCACATGGTAAGGGGCCATGGAATGTCCCCCTTTTTCCAAAAAGACCTTATTGATCTCCTGGGGAAGGGTATGGGAACCGTGGACTACTAGACGATAATTGGCGGCCCGATTGATGTATAAAGGAATGAGATAGCCTACCCCGGTCTGGGTGGGATCAAGTCCCCACATGCAGAAGGTATAAAGCATTAATGCTTTCACCCGTTCATTCTCAAAGTATTCATCCACCACCATCTTGGGACTCTTCTCCGAGAACTCCATGATCTCTCTTCCAATGTCGGCGGCCTGCATCTTAACCACCGCTTCCAGGGCAGGAAGGGGTGGGGCGTAGGTGGCCGGGGCAATGAACTCATCCACCATCTTTTTAGACCGCTCGAAGAGATCGCGGTAGCTCTCGGCATCGTGCTTGCTGAATTTCTCAATTGATTTACAGGTCTTTTGGGGATCAGAATAGATACAGATAGACTTCCCATCAGGGAAGGGCATGACAAACTGGAGTGAAGGAAATACATGTCTTACCGCATATTTTGTCTCCAGTTCTAAGTCCTTATATACTGGGGCGTAGTCGGCCATCATAAAATATACAGCATGGACATTGTGACGGAAACCTCCCTGGATAGTCGCCTCCTCGGTAGCGATCCCTCCTCCCAACTCGTTTCTCCGATCTACTATTATTACTTTTTGACCGGCCTTGGTCAGGTAGGCGCCTGCAGCCAGACCATTGGGACCTCCCCCGATGATAACCACATCACATTTGATCTCCGGTGGTTTGACCTTATACACAGGGTGAGAATAGAGTTTATGCCATTCACGTTCTTTTAGTTCCATCTTTTTTTCTCCTTTCCTTAGAATGGCCTGCCATCTACATCCCAGGGTTTGGGAAGATGAAGGGCTTCAGCCATTATCTTATAGCAGTTATATCCCTGCATGCTGTGTGCCGATCCCCAGGGAGGCCAGGCCGACCCGGTACAAAAGAGACCTTCTATATCTGGAACCGTATGACGGGCCAGTTCAGCAATAGGCCTCAATCTGCCTGACTGGGATGGGATATTGTCTATTACGCACCAGTTCCCCGACGGGGCAAAGTTTCTGCATTGATGAGCAGTATAATAAGGCGTTATGGGGATATAGCCTCCGATGATGTCCCAACTCACGTTTGGCGCGTACTTATGCAACTCTTTAACTACCTCCTCGGCATGCTGGGTCTCTCTTATCTTCCACTCCTTTTCTGAGAGCCTCCAGGCAGGTAGAACAAACTGCTCGGTAAGGATGGTGAAGTTGACATCGGGGGGGGCAATCAACGCGTCTCCCGGACTGGTCTTACTCTCCCCATGATAGGCGATCCCCAGATTGAGCTTGCTTGGCCACATTCCAATCCTTCTCTCGCAACCCTCTTTTCTGAAGGTATCATCATCCATGTCCCCCAGGGCCATCCACATCGTCTGCCAGCAGTCAGGGTTCCACGCCTCGGCCTTATACTTTGGTCTCTCTTTAAAAGCCCAAGTGTACCACATTATAGCGATATAGTCCCGCTCGATCGCATTTACCTTCCTTAAGAGATCGGAAGAGATATAGTCCTTGCCGATCAACTTGTTGCAGAGCTGGTCCGGATCAACATCAGTAACGACCGCCTTTTTTGCCTCGATCTCGGTGCCGTCTTCCAACTGGATCCCCACTGCCCTGCCGTTTTTGATGATAACGTGATCGACCGGAGAGTTGGTATAGGTTCTCCCCCCATTTTCCAGGATTATCTTCTGTGAGGCATGGGCTTTAACATGGGTAGATCCTTTTATCCAACACTCCATAGTAAGGCACAACAGGCCGGTAACGATATTGGCAAAAAAGCCTGACCCTGCCTGATCACCCTCAAACCCGAAGGATTGAAGACACCTGGCAAAGCCATGCCGGATATGAGGGTCCTCCCAGATTACTTTATTCATCTGTATTGGCGACATGAAAAGCCAGTCCAGATCAATTCCGGAATCAGGCTGCCTGAGCATGCGATCGATCGCATCGGGTTGTCCCGGAGGAGGCGGTGGATTAAACCACGACTCCAGTATATATGGTTCCCATTTGGTCTTCAGAGTCTTCCAGAGTCTGAGGTAGGTATCAGCATCCTTCTGGGAGAACCGGGCGATTCCGGCAGCGGTCCTCTCCTGATCTGGATCCACATCAGGAAAGGCCGAATACTGGAGAAAAGCGGTATCGTCCTCACTAAAGAGACACCCTGCACCAACTTCGGTATAATCCATCTTTACCCCATAGGTTTCCCACTCCGGAAAGTCCCAAAAGGTAGGGATGTGATACTGAGCGAGCATAGCCATCGAGCAGGGATTGCCGATAAACCCGGCAGCCGGCTCCTCCTGACACCAGCCACCCCCTAACTCATGCCTATCCTCAAATATCCCGACCTCCAGTTTTGCATACTTGGTAAGGTACATCGCCAAGATCAGGGCCTTATTGCCGCCACCAACAATTACTACATCAAAACTTTTATCTGCCATATCCACTCCTCCTTTCTTTACCTTTATTTTGCCAATTTACACTGCTATTGTGTCAGATATTCAAACCTTGATAAACTCATTATCTTCCACTCTTCTCTTTTAATGCCTTAAGAACTTTATCTGGGGTTATGGGGAGGGTCTTAATCCTCACCCCTAAAGCATCATAGATGGCATTAGCTACGGCAGGGGCAGTGGGAAGCAGTCCCGGCTCACCTATACCTTTTGCCCCAAAGGGACCGGTTGCCTCATGAACTTCTACGATCAGGGAATCGATTTTGGGCATATCGAGTGCCGAGAAAATCTTATACTGCATGAAGTTAGGATTTGTTATCCTACCTCTTTCTAAGAGGACCTCCTCTGACAGGGCAAAGCCTAAGCCAATACTTACACCCCCCTCGATCTGTCCTTCTACACTCATGGGGTTTATGGCATAACCGCAATCATGAGCGGCAGTAAGATTAAGCACCTTCACCTTCCCGGTCTCGGCATCCACCTCTACCTCGGCAACTTGAGTAGCATATACCAGGGCGGGAAACGTATTGAATAGAAAGCCCTCTACTTTTTCGGTGTCCACCGGACGAACATTTTCCATATAGGAACCCCTGCCGATAATAGGTCCGCCCATGACGTAGCGACTGAGTATGGCTAATTGGACAAGCGGGATTGCCCTCTCAGGCGACCCCTTTACTCCAACCATGCCACCTTTGGCCTCCATATCCTCAACCCTTGCCTCCAGCATCCCTGCTGCCATCTGGAATAGTTGGTTTTTCATGTCTACCGCAGCTGTCTTTACCGCGTTCCCAACAATGTAGACACACCTGCTGCCAATAGTTCCATAGTCCCAAGGGGTGGTATCGGTATCTGCAGTTACCATTGAGATATCTTCCAGTGATACCCCTAGTTCTTCGGCCAAGATCTGTGCCAGGGCAGTAGTGGAACCCTGTCCAATGTCGGTCGCCCCAACCGATACCCCGATGGTGCCATCTTCATTAAGCTTCACAAAGCAACTAGAAGAAGAGTAGCCACTGCTATAAAACATACAGGCCATACCAATGCCTCTCCTTATCTGCTTCTCCTTTTTCTTTCCCTTCCAATCTGCTTCTTTGGTTGCCTTCAGAAGGGTCTCTTTAAGACCATCGCTGGGTATCTCTTGACCGATTACCATCAGGTCTCCCTTTTCTTGGAGATTCTTTAACCTGAGTTCTAGGGGATCCATCCCTAACTTGGCGGCAATGATATCCATCTGTGACTCATAGGCAAAGGTTGGTTGGGGACATCCCCACCCTCTAAAGGAACCGGCAACTGTATTATTTGTGTAAACACAGAAGGCCTCGACCTTGATGTTGGGTATCTTATAAGGCCCCGGAGCAAAGGAAAAACCCTGGGCGGTCAATCCCGGTCCCCAGTCGGCATAGGCCCCGGTGTCGTATACCAGCTTTGCATGCCGGGCCACCAATCTCCCGTCCTTTTTTACCCCTGTTTTAAGCTCTATGGTGCAAGGATGCCGAGGGGTCCCGGCGATGAAATCCTCTTCTCTGGAAAGTAATATCTTTACCGGTCGGTTTGTCTTCCGGGACAGGAGAACACAAAAGGGGGAATTGAGGTCAAATGACTTTCCTCCGTGGGAGCCGCCTACATGGGGGGCTATCACCCTTATCTTGTTCATGGGAATCTTGAGTATCTTAGATAGCCTATTTTGGCTATAGAAGGGAGCAGCAGTGCTCGCCCAGACAGTTACCTTCCCGGAGCTGTCAAAACTGGCAACAGAACAGTGGGGCTCCAAGTAACTCTGGTAGACCATCGGAGTCTTGAAGGTATCTTCAAAGACAAAATCAGAATCTTTGAAACCCTTCTCCACATCCCCCACGTGCACCCTGTTTGCTGAACAGAGATTGCCTCCTCTAATAGGCTTCCAGAAAGGGTACTCCGTCTCATAAGTGGTAATTCCTTCATGAATTAAGGGGGCCGTTGGTTGCATCGCCTCCTCTGGGTCAAAGATTGCCTGAAGTTCCTCATATTCCACCTTGATCAGTGCTAATGCCTCTCGAGCAGTCTCTTCATCAATGGCAGCTACTGCAGCCACCGGTTCTCCTAAATGCCTTACCTTCTCCCGGGCAAAGATGGTCTGGTCCCTTAAAGCATAGCCGTATTTAATATCAGGGACATCCCTCGCAGTTATGATCGCCTTAACACCGGGAAGCCTTTCCGCCTTGGTGGTATCTATATTTAAGATCTTTGCATGGGGGTATTTACTCCTTAAGATCTTCCCCCAGAGCATCCCTTTAAAACTAAGATCAACCGTATACTTCGCTTCTCCAGTAGCCTTAGATATTGCATCCTCTTTTGGTAGACGCCTACCTATTACTGAATATCCGCTCATATTATTATCTCCCTTCTGCCATTATAGCTTCTACGATCTTGGCGTAACCAGTACACCGGCAGATATTGCCAGCTATGGCAGACCTTACCTTTCCTTCCGTAGGGTGGGGGGTTTCATCCAATAAGGCTTTGGCAGAGAGGATCATTCCCGGGGTGCAGAACCCACATTGGATAGCCCCATGCTCTATGAAGGCTTCCTGAAGTGGATGGAGCCGACCATCTTTGGCCAAACCTTCAATGGTTAGGATATTTTTGCCTTGCGATTCTACTGCCAGTACCAGACATGAAAGGACAGGTTTGCCATCCATAATGACAGTACATGAACCGCAGTTGCCTGCCCCACAAGCCTCCTTGGTTCCGGTCAGACCCAAATCCTCTCTTAAGACCTCCAGCAAAGTCCTCTGGGGTTCTATCTCCACTCTATAGGGCTCTCCATTTATATTTATATCTATCATCCGCTTCAATGAAATCACCTCCCTGATTTTATTTAATCCTTCCCATGGCATTGGCCAATGCCCTCTTGACCAAAACCCCGGTTACCTCTTTGCGATATTCCACTTTCGCTGTAGGAGGCCGCGTTTCCTCGACGGCCAACTTTGCTGCCTCTTCCAGAAGACCCTCTTCCATCTTCTTTCCTTTGAGAAATTCCTCTGTTTTTTTGGCCCTCATAGGGGTGGGGGACACAGAGCCAAGTCCTATCTTTACCTCGCTGAAGATTCCGTTAGCATCCTGGGTCAATAAGAGAGCAACTCCTACCAAGGGTAGATCCTCCTCGGTCCTCATGTTGAGTCTCAGGTAGGAGCTCCCGCTACGGGGCGGGGGTGATGGTACCTGAATCTCAGTAAGTACCTCGTCTTTACGTACTCTCTTCGAAGGACCGGTGAAAAAATCCTCAATTGCCACACTCCTCTCCCCTTGAGGACCGACCAGCCTTAGCCTGGCACCCAGGACCATTAATGGGGGCGCCATGTCTGCGGGCAACACATTACAGAGATTACCACCGACGGTGGCCATATTCTGAATCTGAACCCCACCAATGAAACGAGCTGCCTCGGAAAGTAAGTCAAACTTCTCCTGTATCAGGGGAGAAACGGCGATATCCCTAAGAGTGGTTAAGGTCCCGATCCTTAGAACCTGATTATACTCGATGTAGTCAAGATGAGAGATATTCTTGAGCCCGATTAGGTACCGAGGCATTACCCGTCTCCTCTTCATCCTTTCCAAAAGGGTTGTGCCACCAGCAAGTAACGCTGTCTCACCCTTATACATCGAGAGGAAAGAGCAAGCCTCCTCAACAGTCTTAGGTTCCAGATACTCAAATTTTGGCAAACTCATTATCTTCACCTCCTTTGCTCGGTAATTACTGAAATTTAAGCGGCCTTTCTTCCCTTTAGTCTCCCATGAAGAATGCCTTGCCCCTAACCCCCTGCTAGCGGAGGAGAAAGTACTACCAGATCACCTTCACTCAATCTGGTATCCAGGCGGTCTGGTAAATCCAGGTAGTGCCGGCCATTAACCAGAAGAAGATAATGACGTTTTATCTCCAGGGTCTCTGGGTCAAGGAACTCATCCCTAAAATTTCCCCCGTATTTCCTCGATAATTCAACCAACAGACCTCTTATGGTGGCAGATTCCATTTCTATCTCTAAATCTGCATTATTACCCATTACTCCTTTTATAGTAAGTAACGGTTTCACCTTAAGCCTCATTCCAAGAATACCTCTCTTCAAACACTAATTGTCATAAAAGAATCAAACAGTGAAACAATCTCGAATCGATGAGATTGCTTTGCTGCTATTGCTCCTCATAACATTCTCAGTTAACCGCTAAGTTGCATCCCCAGGGCTCCGCTGAAACACCACTCCACGCAATCACCACAGAGGTCACAGGTAAGAGGTTTACCGGTTTTGGGATCATGAAACCAGGGTTTGGCAGGACAGGCGGTGCGACACAAAATGCAGTTATCGTATTCCTTTCCGTCCTGGATAACAATATTTTTAGATATACATTCTTTATCGGTGCCGGACCCTGCTATCACGGGAAAGAAATGTTCTTCATCTTTATCCCGATAGACCCTGATTCGGGATGCCTTAGGATTTATAGTATCTTTCAGGTGCCTGAGGGAGCAGACGATCTCACACTGGCCACAGCCGGTACATTTGTCATAATATATCTTGATTACTTTTTTCTTTTTCATCGAGACCTCCTCACTTTAATCCCAGTTCCGCCAGTTTTGCCGGGCTAGGGACCCCATCCTCATCCCACCCTCTGAGCTCATAGTATTCTTTTAGCATCTTATTCAGATTCACCACCAGACCTTTACCCGGCCCTCCGGGTGCCGGTTCCTCCAGGAATCTCCTGGGAAGGTTATCATCGGCCGAGGTTAGCCCCGCCTTCAGGTTGAATAGTCTCTGAACATTCCAAATCCTCTCCCCGATCTTGAGACACTCCGGCAAGGTATAACCAGCGCCAGTTGCGGCCTCCAATTGGTCAAGCATATCCTCCATGGTATGTCCCCCGGCAATGGAGAAGAGACATATCCCGGCGGCGTCCATCAAAGACGCGGCAAGATCCTGCATATACTTCACCATGGGTGCCTTCCCCTCTTCGATCAGGGGGTCTGCCTTCTCGGGGAGGCCCAAAATCTCAGGGGCGACGGTATAGGCCCGGTTATGACAGGCTCCCCGGGTAGATGTAGCATATGCCAGTCCCATCCCGTGAACATTTCGAGGATCATAGGCAGAGCATCCCATCTTCTTCACCCCCATGAACAGTTCGGGGTGGCCATATCTCTCGGCCAAACGGTAACCCCCCTCGGCCAAAATGTTACCAAACTTTTTTCTATAGGCAGTGTCCTCTATTAGCCGGACCATCGTCTCAGCATCCCCAAATCTGAGGGTGAGGGAACGGAAACCCAGGTCTTCCTGGGAAAGTATCTCTTTCTCATACATTTCCATGGCACAGGCAAAGGTGGCCCCGATATCCATCGTATCCATCCCCAGTTCATTACAGAGGGCATTTATCTTGATGATGGCAGAGGGATTATCGATGCCACAAGATCCTCCTACCAGGCCGTAGGTCTCGTACTCCGGCCGTTCTCCTCCTCTCATCTCAAAGGGGTGCTCGGTCACACTAACAGGCCCCCCGCAGGAGAGGGGACAACCAGAGCAGGCCTTCTTCCTTATCAGGAACTTTTCGGCAACTATCTGGCCCGAGATGTTTTTGGCCCCCTCAAATGGTATCCGTTGAAAGTTTCGGTTGGGGAAGAGACCAACCTCGTTAAAATACTCTACCAGGCCGGCGGAACCAAAGGCAGGAAAGATGTTGCCTCCCACAGGGTGGGTGGTGACCCGTTTGAAGGCAGCAGCTACTACCTCTTTGAACTTCTTATGATCAGCGATAGTAATCCCCTTGGTTCCTCTGACTGCTACTGCCTTAAGATTCTTGCTTCCCATCACTGCCCCGAGGCCACACCTGCCCGCAGCCCGGGTCTTATCTGCCATGACACTTGCCATCAAGACTCTATTCTCCCCGGCCGGGCCAATGGAGGCGATATGGACATCCATCCCCTTTATCGGGTCACCATCTGTCACCTCTTCCCGGATCAGGTCATCGGTTTCACCTACCCGCTTTCCCCATACAGATCCAGCCGATCTGATCTCTATCCGGTCATCATCAATCCATAGATAAACCGGGTCTTTTGATTTCCCCTCAATGATCACCAGATCATAACCGGCATATTTGAGTTCAGAACCAAAATAGCCCCCAAAGGTGCTGAACCCGATCGCCCCAGTCAAAGGTGATTTGGCCACCACCCAACACCTGGAACTGGATAGGGCCCCGGTTCCGGTGAGGGGACAGGTGGCAAACATAAGCTTATTTTCAGGACTTAAGGCATCAATCTTTGGATCCACCTCATCATAAAGGATCTTTGAGGCAATCCCCTGGCCCCCGATAAAATCCCTGGCAAGACCAGGATCCAGTTCCTCTGTCTTATGTGTTTTTGAGGTAAGATCCACTCTCAGTATCTTTCCTACCCATCCGTTCATCTTGATTTACCTCCTATTAGAGAGAATAATACAAGCATTAGAAAACAGCCTATGGCAACACAAAGAAGAAACAACATATCTCAAGACATTCTTACTGAAGTTGACGGCTGAAAGCTGAGTGCTTAAATAAAAAACTAGTGCATTGCCCATCCCCCATCAACATTGAGGAGTTGACCTGTCATGAAACTGGAATCATCAGATGCCAGGAATATACAGGTGCCTACCAGATCCTCGGGTTGTTGACTACGCTTGATGCAGCACGCATCGATGACCATCTGAGTCAACCCTGGCGGGGTCCCCTTCATGGTCTTACTCGCTTCAGTCATGGTAAAACCGGGGGAGATGGCATTTACCCGGATATTGTGCTCTCCTATCTCCCGGGCCATGGCCCGGGTCATCCCTACAACTGCCGCCTTGGTAGTCACATAATGGAGCAGATAGGGTGTCCCACCCAACCAGGTACTGGAACTGACATTGATGATCGAACCGCTCTTCTGTTTCTTCATCTGGGGCATTACCGCCTTGCTCATAAAAAAGCCCCCCTTCACATTCACCGCCATCATGTTATCCCACTCCTTTTCACTGATCATCTCAAAGGACTTCATACCCAGACCAAAATAGATGGCGGCATTGTTTACCAGGACGTCGATCCGGCCAAAGGCAGCGATCGTCTTCTCAGCCGCCTCCAGGGCATCGGCCTCAACCGTGACATCCGTCCGGATAGCCAAGGCCTCCCCTCCCTGACTCTCAATTTCTCGGGCTACCTGTTGAGCATTATCTAATTTGATTTCCGCAATTACTACTTTGGCGCCTTCCCTGGCGAATCCCAGAGCATACTCCTTACCAAGTCCCTGCCCACCGCCTGTGATGATCGCTACTTTATCCTTTAGCTTCATATTTCCCTCCTATAATTATTCGGTTTTTAAAACCTCTTGGATTAAAGGTAATTCCCCTAAATACAAGGGGAATTACCTTTTTAATCTCTTAGGGTATAATTCCCCGCCGCTTGCGGCGAAAAAGTGTTATATTTGTGTATGCCCGAAAGCAAATACATACACAAATCTCATAACGTATCGGTAATATTGTATCATTATGTGTGTCC
>Ga0209514_10003236_pt1 | contig 23739 bp, 19 predicted proteins | sample Subgrocontami58m_FD_187452 | JGI IMG/M metagenome (GOLD analysis project Ga0209514, IMG submission 187452) | Subsurface groundwater microbial communities from S. Glens Falls, New York, USA - GMW37 contaminated, 5.8 m (SPAdes) (version 3) | ecosystem: Environmental > Aquatic > Deep subsurface >...
TCCGATCTTGTCGTGTAAGAAAGCCTCCGTTCAGGCTTGATCTGCTTTGACACGGCGACAGACACCATCGCAGAATGGCGGGTTTTTTGTTAAATAGCAATTGCAAATTACATATTTTCTTTTCAGCACAATTTTAAACGGGGGAGGTTTTTTGTCCGTTCCCTTATGTGAACCATCACAGAACGGCTCATTTTTCGTATTCCCGCACGCACACCAATGATACGTGCCGGGTTCCAGTTCAACGGTAAGAGGCATCTTCTTCATAGATTCTTTTTCCCCTCTTATCTTTAGATGTGATTGACGTTGTGTGAATAACAACAAATAGTATACTGATAACATACCAGAGGAACAATGCGTCGGGTTTTTTCCAGAAACTGTCCGTAAATCCGTGCGAAAAAATGGCAATAAGACTTGCCGTGGTTCCCAGCAAAAGCATCTTTTCGTATCCTCCGCTTGAAAACCGCCATGATTTTATTGCTGCGTAAAATACCGTTGCAAACAGCCACAAGAATGACAATAACCCCACAATGCCAGTTTCTACCCATACATGTAATAAGATATTGTGTGCATGTGATAAACTTGCAACCTTCCTGGCTCTATCCTTTTCTTGAGTCTTCATTTCCTGTTGCTGTTCATGGGCTTTTTCGCCTTTCAATTGTTTTTCTGTAGCTTTTATCTTTTTCCTGTATTGTTGGTAAGCATCTCGAAAATTCTTTTTGCCGGGACCTATACCTAACACCGGATGATCTTTAATTATGGCAACTGATGCCTTCCAGCATAACAATCGCTCTCCAAGTATTTCCTTGGAAGTAAAAAATTTATTAACCTGTGTGATTGTTTTCGCGTGAGTAATAAATTTAGAAGGCAAGATGAAAATAAGCAGTCCACATACGCCAATGAATATGATCACTAATAATTTCTTTTGAGTAGCAAAACCGATAAAAATCATTGCAATGAAAACCGCCACCCAGCTCGTCCTGTTCATGGTTAAAACCAGGGAAAAGCTGCACAATATTACAAAGAGAGAAAGGGATAGACGAGACAATTTGTCTTTGTACCAGAGAAACAGGCATACGGCGATGGGTAACAACAATGATATGTATTTTGCGATGCGGGAATGATATTCAAAGGTGGCGACAAGTCTTCCGTCACGTATTGCAATCCCTGTATAATATCCATACACTCCGTATGCGCATACCAATCCACACGTAATAAGCATGGCTTTTACTATTCGATTGATTTGCTCCCGACTGCGAATAGTATTAATCATGCAAAAAAAGATAATGAAGTATGTGAGATAATTGTGCAATACGGTTTCAAGACTGTTTTTGATATGAGCTGAATAAAATGAAGCTGCCAGTGAGCACAAAAGGAATGAAAAGATAGGTATATTAATTGATGTTTTAGTAAACAGCATTTTCCCTTCAGATATCATCATTATTGTCCAGCAGCCGATTATAGTTAAAAGGCATAGTAATTTAATGGTATCAGCGCTGTATGGGAAAAAAGAAAGGATGAAAAAGTAGCCGATGAAGGCATACTCTGAAATTCGGCTTGTAGTAGTATTTATATTCATGATGGATTGTTTTATAGTGGTTTGGCCAGGTAAATGTGTAATATTTTTGTCTTAATCTTTATTTTTTGCCGGTTTTAGACCCATCCAATCGGGGCATAGTAAAAGATGCCACCCTAAAAGCATGGCATATATGGATAACCGATAACGCATTTTTCGATGTTGAAATAATACGAATACATTGCTGATAAGGTTTGCAGTAAAGTTTATCAGTATTTTTACTAAATAAAATGTCCTGAACACTCTATAGGACATATTGGATCTGTTTTTTTTGAAAAAGATGTAGAGTGAACGACAATATTCTATCTGTGATTGCCACGGCGCCATTTTCTTGCTTTGCCCGCCCAGGTGAATGATCCTGGCTTCAGGTACGTGATACACCTTCCAACCCGCCTTTTGCATGCGGTAGCACCAGTCGGTTTCCTCGAGAAAAAAGAAATAGTCTTCATCTAATTTCCCAACATTTTTTATAGCTTCATTTCTTATCATCATACACGCCCCGATAACTGATTCAACTTCCATAGGTTGTACGATGGATTGTTTTTTGCTTGGATATCTATAGGGGAAGAGCCATTGCAATAAACTTTTGTTAAAAAGCTCCGTTGCCAAAGTCGGATAATTGTCATAACTGTGTTGCCTCGTACCATCTGGCTTTTCAAGTTGAGCTCCGGCAATCCCTACGTCTTTACACTGATTCATGAATGAATACATTACACGAATAGCATTTTTGTGCAAGAGGGTATCCGTATTGATTAATACGCTGTAGGTTGCTGCATTTTTCTCCAGGGCTTGATTCACGGCAGCGGCAAAACCCTTATTTTCCTGATTTTCTATGACAATAACCTGTGGAAATTGTTCGCGGACAGCCTTAACGCTGTCATCTATGGAACCGTTATCCACGACGTATATCTGGTAACTGATGTCCGTAACGGTACTATGAATTGAATGCAGGCAATCCAGGAGTAACTGCCTTGTATTCCAGTTTACAATAATAAAATCCAGATCAACCATTTATATTCCATCATTTCGGGTACAATTTGATTTATGAAAAAGTGTACATAAGTAGTATCTTATTGTTCTCAAATTTAAAGGGGCGTTTTTTAAGGATAAGCCGAAATTTTCATGTGCACGGTTTTTATCCCCTGTTCTTAAATAGTATCGACCGACTTTTGCATAGTGTGAAGCTAACCGCTTTTTGTAAAGTTTCTCATGAATGCCATTTTCTTTGTCCTTAAAATTATTATACGTTTTATCGATGATTGTTTTTTGATATTTCAGGACATTATTCCTGTTCTTACTTAAAGAATGGGGATTGTGCCTGTATTTAACGAGCGGTTTATTAATTCCTGCAATGTTGAAATAAAAAGCAATCCGTAACCACATATCCCAGTCCTGGCAATTAACAAGCTGTTCGTCGAACAAGCCCGTCGTTTCAAATACGTTCTTTCGTACCACTACGGATGAAGCAATCACAAAATTCTGTTCGGAAAATAATTGAATAAAAATGTTGCCGGACGGCAATCGTTTCTTCACGTCTGCATCAATCATGCGCCCATTTTCATTTATATTCACATGTTTTGAATATACCATACCGGCATTCCGTTGTTTATCGAAATATTCAATATCAGTCTGCAATTTTTCCGGCAGCCAGAGGTCATCTGCATCAATAAAAGCTATATACTCGCCCCGGGCTGATTGAATACCGGTATTTCTTGCAACAGGCAGTCCTTTATTTTGTTCTAACTTAATATACCTTATCTTTTGCATAAACGGATTCAATACGTCTTTTGTGTTGTCTGTGGAACCGTCATCTACTACGATGACCTCATAATGAGTGTAGGTTTGTGATAAGACGGCTCCAACGGATTCTGGCAAAAAGCGGGCGCAGTTATAGGTAGGCAAGACTACGCTTACGAGTGGTGAATTGTCTGTCATGATGTTACATTCCTTTGATGGTATTCATAAATTTTGGGATGTTTGCATTCAGCGAGTAAGCCAAGTCAACAGTTTTTCTGCCTTCAAGCCCCATGCGCTCCCTGAACGTCCTGTTTTGCATGAGGAGTTCTATCTTCTCTGTCCACTCTTTTATGGAAGCGGCAAACAAACCATTAACGCCTTCCTGTATAATTTCATTGTGTACGCCTACGGGAGAACAGACAACGGGAATGCCTACCGTGAGATACTGGAGCAACTTTGTGGCGCATTTGCCTTTTGTCCATTCGTGATTGGGCAATGGTGCGAGTCCGATATCGATATCCTGCAAATCTGAACTCTCTTCTTCCAATGCCCACATTTTTTTTACAACCGGCATCTTATCACAATCGAAAAAATCGTTACAAATAATTTTCAGCTCTACGGAATTATATTGACCCGCTAGGGAATCGAAGGCGGGCGTTAGCTCCTTTAAAAACGGAAGAGAGGATTTGCTGCCAATCCAGCCGATGGTAATCTTTTCTTTGTTTCTGCGATAATCTTTCGTAGAATATTTACTCGTATCAATTGCCGTAGGTATGATGATTATGTTTTTATTATAAGGTAAAGCGTGCATTTTTAAATATTGATTACCGGCGATAACCTGATCGCTGTGCCTCACCATTCTGGCGAATGTCCTTCTCCGTTTAAAAGAGCGACCGCCGCCATCCACGGGGCTTTTAAACATAATCGCGTCATCAAAATCATACACAATCTTAATATGTTTTCGCTTGAGATACCAAAGTTGCCAGCGCCAGAGGCGTTTTTTTTGAATAAAAATGGTATCGTAATTTTTAATCTCAGAAAACAGTTTCATCCACTTACAAAAGGAGTCTGGAAAGAGAGCGACCTTTCCCTCTATATGTGATTCTTTAAGATAAGGAACGTATTGCAATACCCTGTATCTGCTTGCGGGATGCTCCCATTCCTGTATAAGAAAATAGATTTTTTTCATGTCTTATCTTGAAACTACAGATTGCGCCGGTTACACGCCTATCTGTTTATTTTAGAAATTTATGGAATCGGTATTTTTGGAGTCCATACATGTTTTCGCTGTAAGCTTGTGCGAATAATTGCCTGTAAAATTTGTTTGTCTTCTCTGTCGAGCTTCTTTATGCCTGCGTACGTTCGGTAAAACCCCAACCTGTCGGTATAGGTAATGTAATAAGGCAGCGATGCGTTTAACTGAGATAAATTCTTAATCCGTTTTTTGTGGGTGATTATTTTGTCAAAACATACCCGATCCAAGTCCAGATAAAAAATATCCCATGCGTTTGAGGTTTCCAGGATCATAATATTATTTGCCTTTAAATCATAGTGATATATGCCGGAGTCATGAAGTTGACGGAAAGACGTTGCCAGGCAGGAAAGAAAATTTCTTTTTTTTCTGAAAGCAGTTGTATCATGCGGATGGCGAAATCTTTCGCTCATATAGGTATTGCAAGGCAGACTGGTGGTAATATCCTCCATGATAATAAAACTCTTCTGGAGAATACCGAATCTTTTTTTCTCAAGTAGGGCGATGGGCTTGGGTGTTTTAACGTTTAATGCCATTAAACCATGTGCGGCAAACCACGCCCTCCGTGCAGGAGAATTATACAAGGAATACAAAAATCTTTTGAGAAAGGATGGATATCTATATTCTTTTATGCATACACTTTTAGTAGTTTCGTGAGACGTCGTTAGACGTGTAATGGCTGTTTTTGAGGATATTTTTAAGGTGTTAGGGAGATTTTCCTGTACAGAGTGGGTATGTTTTCCGACCAAATCAATCAGCCTGTTTACCTCCCATTCATTTCGTGCGTGTATTTTGTAATTGCCCTGTGTCGTGTGTTTAAATACGTTATTGTTTTTTAAACATTTTCTCGCCCTGCTGTGCCAGAGTCGTCGCTTAATCCTGTAAACTTCACCCAAAACCTCCCGGTGAAAAATTTCCCTGTCCTTGGGTTTGGATAGTTGGTTTGTATAATTATCTATCAATTCTTTCGTTTCTTCGTTTGTGCAGGCGTCAACTATGGAATATATCAGTCTTGATAGTTCCTTGATTCTCCAGGATAGGGGTAATTTCTTCGTAAATTGAGTACGTCCGAGATCGAGGAGATAAAATACTGTTGTGTTATTCAGATCCACGAGTATATTTTCAGCGTGGAGTTCGCCGTGATAAATGCCGCAATCGTGCATCGTCTTAACATAGGAAATGAGGTTTTTCACTAAGGTATTTTTCTGCGATGGATTATAACCAAACGAGGATTGTTGAGTTGTCAATAATAGTTCCCGGACGGGCACGGCATTGGGTATCGCCTTTGAAATTATATAGCAATCTTTCAGTATCCCAAAATGTCTCTTTTCTCCCATAGCAACCGGCTCTGCTGTGAGCAGGTGATGCTTGATGAGTTCATGACTCTTATTCCATTCTCTCTGTGCCTTTGACAGGGAAAACACGGATTTAATGGCGTCTCTGAAGTGCCCTGTCGTGTATTGTTTTATATAGAAAGAAGCCTGATTATGGGTGTATTTTAACACCTTCTTAAAATATCCGCTCCTTATGATTTCACAATCTTCCCCGCTGTCTATAGAGCAGACTATTTTTTTTAAAACATCCAATGGAAAGTCGTTCGTTATCCATCGGGTATTATGTAAGATTTGATAAGGTGTCATTGATTTTTATCGGTGGATATTTAATACTTTTTGGTAGATATCGAGTGTTTTTACTACATTGGCATTAAAAGAGAAGGTCTCCGATGTTTTTCTTGCAGCAGCGCCCATATTTTCTCGTGTTTCTTTTTCTAAAAGTACTTTAATGTAATCAGCTATTACTTTAGCAGCAATGGGGTGATTAATAATAAATCCATCCGTACGGTGGCTTATAATCTCCGACACACCGCTGGTTCTGCTGACAATGACCGGCAGTCCCGATGCCATCGCCTCAAGACAGGCAGTGCCAAAGGCATCGTACTCGCTCGGGAAAACGAAGATATCGCCTGCTGCATATATTTCCTGGATATGTTTACATACACCGGCAAAAATTACCCTGTCTGTAATACCTTTTTTTTGTGCGAGTTTCAGGTATTTTCTCATCCTCCCTCTCCCCGCAACAAGTAATTTTATCTTTTTGCTTCTGTCTATCAAGGACAAAGCCTCGATGGTATGATGCAAACCTTTTCTCTTAAACCCTGAACCAACGAACAGCAAAAGGACTTCGTCTGATGTGACATGGTATTTTTCCCTTACGGCGTCTCTATATTGCAGTCTCATGCGAGGTGTAAAGGCATCGGTATCCACGCCATTATAAATAATCTCAATGTCATTTGCAGGTAATTTGTAATGGTGCAGGATTTCTCTTCGGCATTGTTCTGAAATGCAGGTAATTTGCCTGTAGCGTTTTTGTTTAAAAATAATCTTTTCAAGGAGTAGCAGGCAGGAGTGTCTCGGGTTCAGGCACATGGCTATCCTGCCAAATGCAGTGCGCATTATGGGGTAGGTGTGCATCATATAATCCCAGTGACATCCGCCGCCGACACGGTAAATATCTTGAAATAGTGTTTGTGTAAATCCATGAACGATATCAAATTGTATGCCCGTTTTTTTGACGATTTTTGGGGCATTTATGGCAAAAGTCCAGTATTTTAATGGCGACCAGAAGGTAATGGATGGCACATGATGAAAGACCAAATGCCTGTTTTGGTCTTGTCCAAATCCATAGGCAAATATGTGCACTTCATGTCCTCTGTCGAGGAGATGTCTGGATAAGTTGAATACGTAACTTTCCACACCGCCCTTTTCTTTTATAAACTGAAATACCATCAATGCGATCTTCATCGTTATGCAATATCACAAATTTTTATCTGAAGGTTTCCTTGCCAGTTCTTCCCTGACAATTTCCAGGTTATTTCTTGCCTTCTCATTGTGAGGCTCGTGTCTGAGCACCTCTTCGAATTCTGCTATGGCTTCATTTAACAGCCCCTTTTCAGCATAAATGATACCTAAATTGTTGTGTGCCTTCACGTAATTTTTGTTGAAGGCAAGGACTATTTTGAATTCGCGGGAGGCATCCTCTGTCATTCCTTTCTGGTAATAGGTTGTTCCAAGGTTAAAGTGTGACTGTATGTAATCAGGATTTATTTTTATAGCTTCCTTGAACGCAGTTATTGCCTCGTCATAAAGTGCGTGTTTGCTGTATATCGTGCCGATATTATTGTATGCAGCATGGTAGAGCGGATATAATCCCAGTGAATTATGGTAATATTCCAGCGCCTTTTCGTAATTTTCTTCCCTGACATACACATTTCCCATTGCATGATGGAGCAGCGCCGCATTCGGCGCTGCTTTCAGGGTCTTTGAGAAAAAGGTCTTTTCATCAATCCAATCCCGATTTCTTAAAAACGTTTGACCTGAATAAAAGATTAATAGCGCAATGAACAGCGAAATCATTGTATACCTCAACAGGGAAAATGAGCGCTTCCAGGCTTTCCAGGCAGTGGTCAATAATACCGATATTATGCCACAAAAACCAAGAGAAGGAATATATAAAAACCGTTCTGCCGTGACAAAGCCCATATCCCAGGGAGCGGAGATACGAATAAAATTAGACAGTGGCAACAACGTCACTAAATAGAAAAGTATTAAAAAAGACATACCCGCCCATCGTTTTTTTAGCCATACAAGAAGGAATATAAGAATCGCAACCCCAAAGACGGATAAAATAGCGGCAGGTTCAGATAGGGAAAAAGACATGGGATTCTGAATGTATGCACTCAGATGCACGGGGTAAATGAGTTTAAACAAATAAATGAAAATGGTTTTTGCGAAAGAAAGAGTGGTGGGGTAAAAACCCTTCATTTCCTCCCCGCCTGGATTGTCTACGGTATGAATCCCTAAAATAACAAATCGAATGATACCGTATAAAAGGATGACAAAAAAATAAGGTATACTTAAGGGCAGTGATGTTTTCCATTGCCTCCAATTCTTCAATCCCACAAAGTAATGAGTATAGGCAATTATTAAGAAGGGTAATGTTGCGACCATCTCTTTACAAAGCATTGCAAGAGCAAACAGGATAATTGAGCATGCATAAAATATTTTACTCTTGGTGAAAAATAGTTTTACTCTTTTTCGATTGCGGAGAGAACCATTTCCTTCGCTTGATAACGGCGAATGTATTGCTTTTTGATATAAGTAAAAAGCCGCAAAAAAGAACATCCCGGCGATAATATCAGTACGTCCGGATATCCACGTTACCGATTCTGTATGAATCGGATGGCAGGCAAATAATAAAGAAGTGATGATAGAAATAGAGCGATTATTGAATAAAGAGTTAAATATCAAGTAAACCAGGATACAGCTCATGGTATGAAAAATGATATTTGAAAGATGGAAACCCCTTGGTTCTATCCCCCACAGGGCATAATCGATCATATAACTGAGGCTTATAATGGGTCGGTAGTAACCATATTTGAATTCAATGGTATCATCGGTTGTGTCAAAAAAATCCCTTACAAAATTTTCCGGGAAGGAATCCCATTTTTTAATTCCTTCATTATCGGCAATCAAAACCATGTCATCCCAGACAAAGCCATTTCTTAAGGCATTGAGATAAACCAGGAAAGAAATGCAGATGATAAGAAGGATAGGGAAATAATAACGTATTCTATTCATTGTGCTATAAATATAAGCCTTTCATGGCATATTCTCAAGCTAAATCAAGAGGTATCCCCTTAGTTTTTCTCATTCTTTTGAGGGGCTTATGAGGACATAGATTTTCCCGCGAACACGCTGGGATGCCAGAAACTGATGGGGACGAATCGATTGGATTTGTTGATAATACCGATTGGGCATAAGAAACAAGGTGTTTCTTCCTGTTTCTCGTTGTTGACATATCTTTTCTTTATCTCCCACGAAAAAAGAAATACGTATATTGGGTATGATGCTGAAATACCATTTTGCTATCTTTGGGGGTTTGCAAAGTAAGTCTGTATGCTCAAAAACAGCTTCCGGTATGCCACAGAGATAAAGTGTGTGTTCAGCGGTTTTGGTCTGTTGAGCAATCGCCAGAGTTAGTTTTTGGATTTCTGAGCGATGAGAGGCATACCGTAAGGGTTGTATGACAATGGCAACTGCATAAACCAACAATACTGCAAGAATGAAATACTGAGCGAGGCGAGAAAATTTTCTGGCGATAAATATCCAGATTATAATACAACCTACGGCTAACAAGAGTGCAGCTATTGGATGTGGATTGAGAACTAATGTGGAAACCCTTGAATTTACTGCCCTGAGAGGAAAGGGATTGTAACTGCATGTGGGTAGCAAGAGGAAAAAACCACAAAACAGGAATACACACGCCAGGATTTTTTCCCAGTTAATTCTGACATCAACAAGGGTTTCTATAATGAATTTTCCTATCAGGATGGAAGCTGCCGGATAAATCGGCAATACATACCAGTGCAGTTTGTTTTTACAGAGAAGAAGCACAGTTCCGAAACTTACCAACCATATGAGCAGAAGGATTCTGCTGTCTTTTCTCCACTGGGGGATCTGGAAAAATGCCCATACCAAGCACGGCAGCAACAGCAGTGACCAGGGGTAGAAACCTTTCAAAATTGTTTTCCCGATGAAAAAAAATCCGCCGGTCAAGCTCCGCGCCGCATTTACCCCCATACCGTATTCTGTTGAGGTGGCACGGTTGTAAACTTGTTGTATAAAAAATTCGTTAAGAAATGTATGCTTATGCATGAGTACCATTGCAATAATCCAGCCGGTAGAAATAATCAGGAACAAAAGAACGGCCTGAACGATGCCGGAGACACGGTAGGTTCTCCATTTTCCGGTGGTTAGCAGGTAGAGAAACCCGATCCCCAGCGGCAAAAAACCGGCAAAATTTTTTGTAAGCGACGCCAATCCCATCAGAGCCAAACTGATCGTTAACAAGCGTGGATTTTTCTCGCTGCGAATCAAAAAGTACAGGCTGCTTATCAGGAAAAATAACAGGATTGCATCCATTTCGCCTGTCTTGGCGCAATGCTCATAAATGAAATGAAAACATGTGGTGAGAGAAAATCCAGACCATAGGGCTTCCTTCTCGCCAAATAATTCTTTCGCCAGTAAAACGGTAAAAAAAACACATGCTACAGCCGATGATGCCGACCAGAACCGTATTACCCATTCGGAAGTCCCAAAGAAACGGAAACACAAGGCTGTCAGCCAGAACTTCAACGGAGGTTTGTTGAAACATGCTTCTCCCTGTACCTGTGGGGTAAGCCAATCTCCTGTAATCACCATTTCTCGTGAAATAATGGCATAAAGCGCTTCATCCCCGTTGTGAAGGCTATTGCTTCCCAAATGATAAAAAATAGTAAAGGAAGAAAAAACCATGAGGGCGAAGAATAGGGTACGGAATCTCGTTAAGGAAATGAGGTATGAAAGAGACGACCGATTATTACACACGTTTTTGAATATTTTTATATAATTTCATCAAAGGGGAAAATAGCGGAGTGAGTAACATTCTTTGGCGAATTGGTTTCCACCGTTCTATTGTATATAACCGAGGCTCCGCAGCATTTCTTCTTTATCTTTCTGAAGGGGTTTTGTCTCGCCTGCTTTGGGCGCAGGTGTCAAGGAAAGAACGAGTTTCTGAAGGATTTCGTTCTGTTCTCTTGTTTTTTCAGGTTGTAAAGTCGTCAGGTTGTTTCGTTCTGCGGGATCATCCAGGAGATTGTAGAGTTCTTTGTCCTGAGTTTTATCATGAATAATCAGTTTCCAGTTCTTTCCAATGAGGGCATTCAATGGAGGAGCGATGCCATTATGAAGTTGGGCAAGGACATGCCGTCCTTCTTGTGGAGAAATCTGCCCTCTCTGATCAATCAATGCGCGTCCCTGCCAGGACTGAGGCGCTTTACCTCCAGCAATAGCGAGCAAGGTGGGTGCAACATCGACTAAACTTGCAACTTCTTTGGAGCTGGTGGTGGATATTGTTTCTGGCAGCCGTATAAATAAGGGGATGCGTACGGTCTCGTTATAGAGATTTCTGGCATGGCCAAGTCGTCCGTGTTCCCTGAATTCTTCCCCATGGTCGGCTGTGAAAAGCAGGACATAGTGCTCCAGGGATGGGAATTCTTGAAACAGTTTTTTGATTTGCTCATCACAATAATTAATTTCCGAATCGTAATGAGATTTAGCCAGAGTCAGAATGCGCTGCCCTTTGTTTTTGATTTCCTGACGCATCAGTACAGGGCGAATCAGCGAACTAATCCTGTCAGATTCAATTTCTGTTTCATCGTTTTGATACTGTTTCAGCCACGGCTGTCTGCCTATGTATGGGATATGGGGATCGAAGTAATGTAGCCAGATAAAGACAGGTCCATTTTGTGCTTCGATTTCGTTCTTCCATTTGAGAAAGGATTGATTGACTTTTTCTGCGGTACAAAACCCGACACAAGCGTATCTATCAAAGCCCCGTCCAAAGCCGAGCTCTTTCGTAAGGTGATAGTTGGCAGTTACGGCATAAGTTCTATATCCCAAAGCCCGCAGTTGTTCCGGCAAGTTGGGTAACTTTTTTGGAACAGGCGCTTGTTTGTAAATATGCCCCTTTCTAACAGACCCTTGTATTACTCCGTGCGAAAATGGATATACACCAGTTACCAAAGAAGTTGCAGCGGGAACTGTCCATGATGCAGTACTGTAAGCATTCGTGAAGACGATTCCATGCTCAGTGAGCTTTCCTAAAAAAGGAGCGGTGTTCCTTTTATATCCGTAAAACTGCAGACGGTCGGCGCGCAGGGTATCTATAGTAATGAGGAGCAGTGAGGGTTGGGTTTTTTTAGTTACGGGACTCTTTGTTTCTGAAGCATAAGAAAACGTTGCGAGCAGACCGAGCATCAGAAATATCATAACCATTGGGATAGTTTTTCTGTATATCATAATAAATAAAAAAGGGTTTTTCCATACCATAAAGATACCGAAAAACCCTTTTAATAAAAATTCCACGATGGTTATTTAAAAGAATTTTACCTAGAAATATTATTTTAACTGAAAATTGACAATAAGGTCGCTCTCTTCACTATCCTTTATCCTAAGCTTAACAGACTTGGCCTTTTTGCTTCCCTTGCCGGCACTCAAGGTATAATTCATGCCTGGCTCAACGTTGAGGCTATAACTACCGTTGCTTTCAGTTGTGGTAGATTCTGAGCTCCCTTTAGAAGGCTTTGACGTCACTTTTGCGCCTGAAACCGGACGAAATGCCTTATCTGATACATATCCATAAACTGTTAGTGATGATGAAGCTTTAAGGTCGAAAACTGTACCTTCCATAGCCAGTTTCTTACCTTCTGCTGCATACGCAGAAGATGAATTCACCCCTGCGATTCCTAACATTACGCCAAAACATCCTGCTAAACACAGAGTAACCCATTTCTTACTCATAGCTGTCTCCTTTCTTTAAATGTAGTAGTGGTTTGCATTACAGAAACAAGGTTATTGTATTCTTTTTATATTCTCTTTTCAACTAGAGAATTTGAAATAAAGTTATTTACTTTTTAGCCTTGCCCTTTGGCTTTGCCTTGGGTTTTGGAGTTACTTTTGGCTTTGGTTTTTGTTTTGGCATTGATTTCACAATGGTTTTAGCTTTGGTTTTCTCTTTTCCAGATAGTATCTGTTCAGCTTCTTCGCTGTCTGCATCCATAATGTACCTTATGCCTGTAACTTCGGCAGCTTCGCGAGTCAGGGTAACAATATCATTTCTTGTTAAATGTTCCAATGCAAACTTTCTCGAACCGCACATCAATTGCCGCAGGCCCTGGGATAAACGTTGATAATAGGAATAGACTCCGAGTGCCCCTGCAGGTACTTCCTTGCCGTTAGAACTGAATAGTCTCTTTGTCCTGGAAGCCAAAACGAAGACTTCATCCATTGTTCTGCCATAAGGTTCGATAGTTTTATCGACCGCATTTTTATTAATTTGTTCGGCGACTAATTTCCCGACATGTGCCGCACAGAGCGGTGAACGTGCCATTCCTACGGCCTTAACATAAGGAGCGCCAAGTGCCATAGCCTTAAAGATATCATCCTCAAACGCAAAACCGCCAGCAAGGATAATATCTGGAACGTACTGGCCCTTTGATGCTAATTTATGCACATAATTATAGGTAAGGGAGGCGATGTACAAGGTTGGTACTCCCCACTCATTCATCATATGCCAGGGGCTCATACCTGTTCCTCCGCCAGCGCCATCTACAGTTAATACATCAACTCCAGCAATGGAACAATAATAAACCGCTCGGGCGAGGTCCGCTGGTCTATAAGCACCCGTCTTCAGGAAAACATATTTTGCGCCTGCCTTCCTTAATGCTTCAACCCTCTTTACAAATCCTTCCTCATTGACCATTCCAACCCTGGAGTGCCTTTCAAATTCCTTAAATGCCTTACCAAAGACTGAGGCTACGGTATTGTCGTATGGATCGGGCAGTACAATATAACCGCGATCCTTTAACAACCGTGCCTTTTCGAGATTATTAATTTTAACTTCTCCACCAATATCCTTAGCGCCCTGTCCCCATTTCAATTCTACGGCCTGAACCCCTAATTTGTTAACGCCATACTCAAGTACCCCTAATCGGCTGTCTTCAACATTTTCTTGCATTACAATGAGTCCATAACCATCCTTTTGCCAGTTCTGAAATGTTTTTACACGATATTCAAGGTCAGGACAGTGGGTAATTTTCCCATTCTCTAACTTGGTATTGACATCCATGCCACCTACATTTTCACCAATGGTTAATCCCGTACCAGAAATTGCCGAACCAATGGCTAGTCCGTCCCAATGTGTTTTTGCAACATTTGTCGAACCCAACCCTGGTATCATTATCGGTAGTTTTAGTTTAATTCCTTTGTCTTTCCCCAGCCTCGTTTCTGCGTTTACGTTCTCAAAGATTGCCTTGTCGCTGTCAGCCGCAATTCCAACTGCTCCAACAGCCGTACCCATGATGTTTAAATGTGAAAAATCTACGGGATATTCTTTATCTGCTCCGGCAGTAATAACTCCAAAAGGTTGTGGATACAAATTTTCTGAAGCCCTAAAGGCAGATTTTCCAATTTCGCAAAAACCTGGACAATCATCAACACAAACCGAACACATACCGCTGGCAGGCGTCCTGTCATTAGGTGTTCTATTTTTTGTACGTGTTGCCGCCGATGCATTTGGTTTTGAAAATGACATTTTCAAACCCCTTTCTATAAAGAAATATGTTTAACAAACTAAATGGTAAGCAAATATGCTTTTAACTTTTTAATTATTTAGTATTTCAAACTCCGAATATATACACATTTTCAAATTTACTGTCAATACAATTTTATAAGAAGTGGAACAATTTGCAACCTGTAACTTAATAGCACAAGACATGCCAATAGGTTTTTAAAATAAAAAACAGTTTTCTGTTACGGAGAATATATTCTGACGCTGTTGTATCTTAAGGGAAGTACATTTACTTGCAATAAAAAGAATTTAATTTATTTGTAAACAAAAAAAAGAAAATATATAATTTTATTGAAAAATTTGAATAGGATAAAACAAGGTATTGGCTGGAAATAACCTATAGAGATGTAGGTTTTTTTACACTAAGTTTGTCTGCATTTAATGTATAGGCATTTCAAACTGGTAGCGCAACCGTCTCGGTTGCGCAAAAAAGTCGCCGAAGGCCTAATTTAAGCGATGGCCTGACACACCGTAATGGGGGTTAATAAAAATTGTGAAACCACAGATAAAAATAAAGAACGAAAGTGCCTTTATTAAAGAAAAAGTTGAAAAGATAAAAAAGGAGGTCGGGAAGATCATTGTGGGTCAAGAAGAAATGATCGAGAGTATTATTATTGCCCTTCTATCAGATGGGCATATTCTTTTAGAGGGTTATCCAGGGTTGGGAAAAACCATTACGGTAAAAACTATTGCCCGTGTACTGGATGCAAAATTTCAAAGGGTACAATTTACACCAGACCTTATTCCCGGAGATATTACTGGATTTGAAATGTGGGACCCGGAATCAAGGAAGAGCAGGATACAAAAAGGGCCTGTGTTTACCAATTTATTACTTGCTGATGAAATTAATCGCTCACCTGCAAAGGTACAAAGCGCTCTTCTCGAGGCGATGCAGGAAAAACAAGTAACCATTGGCCGGGAGACCTATCATTTAGAGAAATTGTTTCTCGTACTGGCAACCCAAAACCCTATTGAGATATCAGGGACATATTTATTACCCGAGGCTGAAATAGATCGATTCATGTTTAAACTTAATGTACATTATCCGTCGTATGGAGATGAAAGAGAAATTACAGAAAGGCAAATCCGGGACGAGGAGATTAGTTTAGCCGTTGTTTTAACTCAAAAAGAATTGCTTTCTTTGAGGCACACGATAGCGGAATGGTTACCTTTGCATGAAGAATCTGCTATTGTAAAATATATAACACGACTGGTCAGGGCTACAAGGCCGGAAGAAAGTAATGGTGAGTTGAGAAATCTTGTAATGTACGGAGCATCGCCCAGGGCATCTATTGCTTTAGCGAAGGCGTCACGCGTATATGCCTTTATTCATGGAGAGGATATGGTATTACCCGAGCATGTTCACAGAATGGCTTATCCAGTTCTCCGGCATAGAATTATCCTTACCCATGAGGCTGAGTCCCAAAGCATCGATTCTGACGCTATTATAGATAAAATACTTCATCGTGTCCCCCTATTGGAATAAACCAAATGAAGCGGAGGATAAGGCTTTATTTACAACGATTGATTGGGAACTTCTTTGACGGTACTTTTTCCAGCTATTTGAACGCCCCGCATGGCTTAGAACTCGACGAACTCCGGCAATACCAACCCGGAGATGATCTCAGGTCTGTTGACTGGAAGACAACGGCAAAGACAGGGAAACTCCATGTACGCATGAAATTGGTGGATAAACGAGTAACCATTGTATTTCTCGTTGACAAAAGCCGGTCTGAGAAGTTTGGTTCTTTTATAAATACCAAAGAAGATGTTCAATCAAGTATTCTCTCACTCCTTGTTTCTGCCGCATCTGAAACAGGGAATGAGATAGGTTTTATTACATTTTCCGATCGGATAGAAAACTATATCCAACCAAAGGCCGGCGAAAAAGAAGCCTTGAAAAATATAAAAAATATTTTACTAGAAACACCGCGAAATAATTGCACCGATTTAAATATTGCGTTTAAATTTTTAAATAAAAAGATACAATCAACCGCTCTGGTATTTATTCTGTCGGATTTTTTAGCTCCTTATAATTACGAACAATCGCTTAAAACATTATCTTATTTACATGAAGTAATTCCTATCGTTATTTCAGATAAGATGGAAATGAACTTACCTGAGGCAAGGGGATTTCTGACTGTTCAGGATATAGAGACAGGCGCGATAAAATCCCTGGACATTTCAACAACGCTAAAAAAAACAAAACCTTACCTGGCTTTATTGAGAAAATTAAACATAGATCATCTTGCACTATCTAACGAGGAAGACGAGGAAATCTGGATAAAAAAAATCTCGGAATTTTTTGACAGACGCATCAGGAGAGGGGGAAGAAGGAGACAATGAGATATATTTTTATTAGCTTATTCATAAGCGCCGCGTTTTTCGGGGTCGGTTCCATTAATCTGAATGCACAAGAGCAAACTCAGCAAGTTCAAACTCAGGAGCAAACAGCCGGGGCGCAGGAAATTGCTCTGGCCGATGAGCCGCTTGAAATCTGGACATTTATTGACGATTACCGGATAATCACGGGCAAGACGCTGCATCTGACCGTTCAGGTTCTGTGGAAGTTAGGGATAACGGTGAATTTGGAGGGGGTTGATAAAATTGACCTCTCTCCATGTAAGATTGAAGGTGTAACGATTGGGGAACGCCAAATCTTTGATAACGAACATGATTACATCGTAATTACGTATACGCTTTCGTTGCCTTCGGGCGTCGGGGAAGGTATCTATTCCATTCCCTCTTTTACCCTTTCTTACAGAAATGAAATTGACAAGACCGAAGGTAAGGCCGCCTCTTCGCCCGTTGCAATTAAAAAGGTGCCTATACTTGTTGAAGGAAAGGTAGATAGAGACGTCATCACAATCGGAGATCGGATCAACTATGCCCTTACCATACGGCATGAAAAGAACGTACGGGTAATATGGGAAAACATTGAAAAGCTGAATTTTTCCCCATTTGATATTTTGAAAAAAGATATAGAAAAAACGACGGAAGGAAATATTGAAAAGATATTAATTAACTATACGCTCTCTTTGTATGAGGTAGGAGGGAAAAAGAAGACGCCCGAGATTCCTGAACTTACCATTTTATATTACAAAGAATCGCAAACACAATCCGGTGAGACAAAGAGCGATACCGCCCTCATCGAGACAAGGGAAGACAAAGTTGCCGCAATTCCTATTATTGTCAATAGCCTTTTGAAGGCTGTAGACGTACCTTTGGAAGGTCTCAAGGGTCCGCTATATTATTCAAAAAAGGATGTCTTTCTCAATGCATACTTAATGATGGGTTTAGGCGCTATTGTGTTGCTCTTTTTAGGTGGAGCATCCTTGCGTTCAATGGCAGGAAGGTTATCGCCGGTTTCACCAAAACCTGTGAGCGAAACACCAAAAATCGCCCTGGAAAGATTACAACACGCGGTGGCATCGTTCCGGTTTACTGAGGAAGAAAAACTAAATCGAACGAATATACAAGACATTAATAAGTCTCTAAGGGCATACATAGGCATACTCCTGGGTATCTCAAATGAATTGGCTCAATCCGTTACAACGACGGATTTCTTCAATTATGACACGCAAAAACGATTGACAGGCGAAATTTCTACTACTGCCGGAACCGTGTTAAAACAAATTGATACCGTTGTGTACGGCAGACAAATAAAGGAAGAAATGGTTGATACAATATTACAGGGAATTGAAGAAATAATAAAACAAACAAGTCCAATGCTTGTTAAACACTGACCTGCTTAAAGGCGTTTTGCACATAACTATAGTAAACGACAAAAGTAATTTGTCATTCCTGCGAAAGCAGGAATCCGTGCTTTCCACAACCAGCCCGCTTTGAAGCTACCAGCATCCGGGGCTGGATAAAACAGATGGATGCTTTAATAAGTATAATACAGAATAACTTTATTGAAGATGCTTAAATGACAAAAAACTGGTTAGACATAATACTTAAAGATAGCGATTATCATTTGTCACTTTTTTCTAATTCAGAAATTCAAAAATTAGAAAAAAACATTATTGAGAAAAACAGCAAGCCTTATATCAATTGTATTATTCGGGAAAAAGAAGTTCAGCTTAAACCCGAAGAAATTGTCCGTCAGTTTTACGCCTTAAAGCTCATCAACGAATACGGCTATCCCAAAAAGCGCATACGCTTTGAGCATCCCGTCCAATTCGGCAGAGAGACAAAATCCGCCGATATTGTCGTATTTGATAAGGACCGTCCGACGGTCGAATATATAATTGTTGAAGTCAAAAAGCCAAAGCTCAAAGACGGCAAGGAACAGCTCAGGTCATACTGCAACGCTACCGGATCCCCCATTGGCGTTTGGACAAACGGTGCGCAGATTTCTCACTATAACCGCAAAGACCCAAATTTTTTTGAGGATATAACTGATATCCCAAAAGCCGATCAGACACTCGAAGACATTTTAAAAGAACGTTTTACGTGGAAGGATTTAATTCTTAAAGATAAAATTCCTAACGAAGGGAAATCCCTAAAAAGCATTATTACTGAAATGGAGGATGAAGTCCTCGCCAATGCTGGTGTAGATGTTTTTGAAGAGGTTTTTAAACTGATTTTCACTAAACTATACGATGAAACTAAAAGCCAAAAAGATAGAACTGTTATAAATTATTTTTTAGAAAGTAAGAATTTGCCTAAAGTAGCAGAGTCAGTTCCAAAATATGGCGCTTCTAAGGAACGTAATTTTGAAGATGTAAAAAAGGCGCTCCAGGAAGTAGATGCCGCATCGTTCAGACAGTTGGAATTCAGAAATACAGGTCAGTCAGAGGGTGAATTAAAAAACAAGATTCAAAGGCTTTTTAATGAGGCGAAAAAGAAATGGCCAGGCGTCTTCCCTGACGAAAGTAAAATTGACCTTAGCCCTTCCCATCTTTCTATTTGTGTTTCGAGTCTTCAGGACGTAAAACTTTTCAATTCTAATCTGCAGGTCATTGACGAGGCATTTGAATATTTGGTAAGTAAATCCTCCAAAGGTGAGAAGGGGCAGTATTTCACACCGCGTCACATCATCGACATGTGTGTCAAGATGCTTAATCCTAAAAAAGGCGAATACATGGTAGATACAGCCGCAGGTTCCTGCGGGTTTACCGTCCACACGATATTTCACCTCACTGGTCACCTTTTTGAAAATACCGAGATATCTCAGGAAGAAAAAGAAGACGTCCTCAAGGTATTTGGCATTGACTTTGACGAAAAGGTTGTACGAGTTGCCCGCACGCTTAACCTCATCGCCGGCGATGGCGAGACGAACGTCTTACACCTAAACGCCCTTGATTATGACCGATGGAATGAAACAACAAAGAACGAAGACTGGCTTATGACTTACGGAAGAGGGTTCAAACGACTCGACGCCCTTAAGAAAGAACGTAATTCAAACAAGGAATTCCTTTTCGATATCCTGATGGCAAATCCGCCGTTCGCCGGAGATATCAAGGAATCCCGCATTATCCACAAATACGAGCTTGGTTATAACGAAAAGAATAAACCCAAGTCAAAAATGGGCCGGGATATCCTCTTTATTGAGCGGAATCTTGATATCATAAAACCTGGCGGACGAATGGCAATAGTTCTGCCCCAAGGCCGTTTCAATAATACTACTGATAAATATATCAGAGAATACATATCCGATAGAGCCCGCATCCTGGCGGTTGTCGGTCTGCATAGCAACACCTTCAAACCTCATACCGGCACAAAGACAAGCGTTCTATTCTTGCAGAAGTGGGATGATAAGTTATGCCCCCAAAAAGCTGATTATCCTATTTTTTTGCAGTCTCGGAGAAATCCGGTAAGGATAATTCCGGCGAATATGTTTACGTCAAAAACGGCGACGGCAAGCCCAAGCTGGATAAATACGGTCATCTAACTGTGGATCATGACTTGCACAATCACAATGGCGAGCTTCCCGATGGCATAGCTGATGCGCTTATCACTTGGGCGAAGAAAGAAAAACTAAGTTTTTGGAAGTAAATCATGCAATATTCGATTGTTAATTATAGGAAAATAACCGAGATCCAAGATTTCAGAATCGATGCTGAATGTTTTAAGCCCATTCACTTACAAACAGAAGAACTTATTGGACGATTAAAACATCAAACAATTAAAGAACTTGCTATATCGGTTATTAACTTTGGTGCATACTCTCTTTGTAATTATATCGAATTCCTAAATGAGGGAGTGCCTTTCATTGTAACAGAGGACATCCATAATAATATAATTGATGTCAACAATCTACACTTTATCTCTAAAGAAGTTCATAAAATACTACACAAATCTCACTGTAAAAAAAATCAGGTTTTATTAACTATGGCAGGGGCATATCTTGGTCAAGCTGCTGTCTATTATTTAGATTTTGAAGCAAGCTCTAATCAGGCAATTGCAAAAATTACTTTAAAAGAAAGTCTCATTGATCCTTATTATCTAGCGACATTCTTAAATTGTGTATTTGGCCAATCACAGATAAATCGATTTAGAACCGGCACTGGCCAGCCAAATTTGAATCTTGGGATAATCCAAACAATTGCAATTCCGTTACTTTCCGATAACTTTCAGAAATATATTAAAAACATAGTTGTTGAAGGAATTCATTTTCATAATAAGAGTAACGATTTTTACAAAGAAGCCGAGCAATTCCTTTTATCTGAGCTTGGACTTCTGAACTGGAATCCGAAACACCGTCTTTCGTTTGTTCGTAATTTCTCAAACACAACATCTGCCGACCGAATCGATGCAGAATATTTTCAGCCAATGTATGATGAGGTTCTCCGGGCTATTTCTTCCGGTGGTGATTTTTCAAGCTTGGGCGATTTAGTATCTATCAAAAAGTGTGTCGAGCCAGGAAGCGAAGCCTATCAAGACAGCGGTGTTGCTTTTCTACGGGTCAGCAATCTCTCAAGGTTTGGCATAAACGACGACAATCAAAAATATCTGTCCGAAGATTTATATAAACAGCTAAAACAGCATCAGCCAAAAAAGGGCGAAATCTTGTTATCCAAAGACGCAACTCCTGGCATTGCATTTTACCTGAAAGATGAACCGGCAAAGATGATTCCCTCAGGTGGTATATTACGCTTGACGGTAAAAGATTCGACAAAGATATTGCCGGAGTATTTAACGCTTGTTTTAGATTCCATTCTTGTTCAAAAACAGATTGAACGTGACACTGGTGGTTCAATTATCAATCATTGGCTGGTAGACCAGGGCAAAGCAACACTTATTCCTATTTTGCCAGTGACCAAGCAGAAACAAATATCGGAAAAAGTAAACGATTCATTTTGTAATCGTAATTTCGCAAAACAGCTCCTCGACATCGCCAAGCATGGCGTTGAGCTGGCTATCGAGAAAAACGAACAATCTGCAGAAAAATGGATAAAAAGGGAATTGGATAAATTAGATGTTGAAACATAAAGGGTTTCCCCTTTGCCATTATAGATTAAGACTATTGGTGAGGGTGCGCTATTTCAGCTAACAGCTTACATACGCTGCGTTACATGCCTTGCTTTGCTCGGCGCGCAGCATACCCGTGGGACTTTATACGAAAGCTATCTTTATAAATAAGGGTTTGATATAATATTCCAAAAATTATAAGGAATAGTTGCTACCCTTGACATTCCAGATGGTGAAAAAGGCAAGATTGAGTTTTTGGGAATAGGTGAGATGGATACGAAGAAGAAAATCGAATACTGGCTGGATACGGCGCATTACGATTTGGTGAGTGCAAAAGCTATGCTGGAAGCCAAAAGATTCCTATATGTGGGGTTCCTGTGTCATCAGGTTGTGGAAAAATGTTTGAAGGCTTACTTCTGGCATATTCGAAAAGCAGAACCCCCTTATACCCATAACCTTCTTTTGCTTTCGGAAAAGGCGAAATTTGACGAACACGCAAAAGAGGAACACTTCGTGCTTTTCAACGAACTTATGCCTCTAAATATACAGGCGCGGTATCCTGAAGATAAAGAGCTTTTACTAAAGGCGCTTACCTGGAAGAAATGTAAAGAACTTTACACAAAGACAAAGGAATTTTACACGTGGATAAAAAAATTGTTGAAATAGCCAGACTTTACGCCCAAAAAGTGGCAAGCCGTATGCCTGTAAAAATGGTCATACTTTATGGGTCGTATGCAAGAGGCACTGCTAAAAAGTCCAGTGACATTGATGTCGCCGTGGTGGTGGATAAATTCCAAGGCGATTACCTGAAGGCTAGTGCAGACTTGTTCAACCTTGTCCGTGGTGTAAATAAGCGAATAGAGCCGGTGCTGTTGTGCCGCGAACACGATAGAAGTGGATTCCTGGAAAGCATATTGAAACAAGGAAAAATTATTTATGAAGCGTAAAATTTATAGTATAGGAATTTTTCATTTTATTTATGCGGTCACATGACTCATGCGATGCAAAAATCCCCCTTAGAAAAGGGGGCAAAAGGTGGTTGTAAAATAATCCCGGAAAAACACAACCCCCTGTTTCCCCCTTTATTAAGGGGGACTAACTTTGAACATGAGTTTTGAATTTTTTAAATCTAAATTGGATCAAACTTTCCTTAACTCAGGCAAACATACATGATCCTTGCGAACCCCTGGCTGCTTTTACTTCTCATCCCTTTCGGTATATTATGCCTTTTTTGGAGAGGGAAGAAATTTCTTGGGTACTCAAGTCTCTACCACGTGAGAGAACCAGCCGGATTCAGGAAGATCATATCACGTGTGCAGAAACCCATGTTTTTTGGCGCAGTATTTTTTGCAATCATCGCTATTTCACATCCACAGACAAGGTATTACAAAGAAGAAACGACGTTGCGCGGACGGGAAATTGTCCTTTCCATAGACACCTCTTTTAGCATGACGGGGACAGCCATAGAGACCATCAAAAAGATCGTTGGAGATTTTATAAAGAAAAGGCCGAATGACCTTATAGGTATTAC
>Ga0209514_10003238_pt1 | contig 23727 bp, 23 predicted proteins | sample Subgrocontami58m_FD_187452 | JGI IMG/M metagenome (GOLD analysis project Ga0209514, IMG submission 187452) | Subsurface groundwater microbial communities from S. Glens Falls, New York, USA - GMW37 contaminated, 5.8 m (SPAdes) (version 3) | ecosystem: Environmental > Aquatic > Deep subsurface >...
AGAGCTCGCCCGAGCCGGTGGCCGTCACCGGCCGCGCCGGCACCTGCGTGCTGTTCCATTGCAACGTGTTGCACGCCTCGGGCCACAATCTCTCGGCCGACGACCGCTGGCACATCTACGTCTCCTGCAACACCGTTGCCAACAAGCCGCAGCTCGGCCCTGACCCGCGGCCCGACTGGGTGGTTTCCCGCAATTGGAATGCGTTGCCGATCGAGGATGACGATGGCGTCCTGAAAGCCGCGTGACATCGACAGCGTGAGCGGGCTCATCCTCCACCACTACGACTTCTCGAACTTCGCCGAGAAGGCGCGCCTGATGCTGGGCTTCAAGGGCCTGGAATGGCGTGGCGTGGAGATTCCACCGATCGCGCCCAAGCCCAGGCTGACCCCGCTCACCGGCGGCTATCGCCGCACGCCGGTGCTGCAGGACGGCGCCGACGTCTGGTGCGACACCAACCTGATCGCCCGCGAGCTGGAGCGGCGCGTTCCTTCGCCCACACTCTATCCCGCCGCGACCGCCGGTGCCGACGAGGCGCTGACGCGATGGGCCGAGCAGCAGTTCATGCGGCCCACGGCGCTCTATGTCTCTGGCGTCAACGCCGATCACATGCCGGCCGGCCTGCACGAGGACCGCGCCCGCCTTCATGGCCTGCCGACTCCCTCGATCGAGGCGGTGCGGGCCGCCGCCATCCGCAACCTCCATCTCGTGAAGCCGCAGATCAAATGGCTGGCCGACATGCTGGCCGACGGACGTCCCCATCTGCTGGGCGCGGCGCCCTGCATCGCCGATTTCGCCGCCTATCATGTCGTGTGGTTCTATCGCGGCCGGCATATCGACTGCCGCGCGGTCTTCGATCCCTACCCCAGGCTGCTGACCTGGCGCGACCGCATGGCCATGATCGGCCACGGTGCGCGCACCGACATCGATGCCGATGTGGCGATCGCCGAAGCCTGCGCCGCCGAGCCCGCGACGCCGCGGCCGTCGCAGCCGCAGGAGGGCGATCCGAAGCCCGGCGAGCGCGCCCGCGTGCGCCCGGCCGACAATGCGAAGGACTGGGTCGAGGGCGAGGTGTTGTTCATCGACGCCCACGAAATCGCGCTGCTGCGCCATGACCCGGAAGTCGGCCGCGTCGCCGTGCACTTCCCGCGCCTGGGATACGACTGGCGGCATTCGCGTCTCTAGCGGAATCGTTCTATGCCCAGCCCGTCGATCGGCGTGTTGGTCGAACCTGTCGCGACTAGTTCGGCCATCATGGCGCCCGTCCCCGGCCCGAGCTGGAAGCCGTGGGTCGAGAAGCCGAACTGGTGATAGACGCCCTCGGAAGTCGAGCTCGGACCGACCACGGGAATGCCGTCGGACATGTAGGCCTCTATGCCGGCCCAGGCGCGCACGATCGTGGCGGCCCGCATGGCGGGGAACAGCTCCCATACCGTGCGCACGCTGATGGCGAGCTTGTCCCAGTCGAGCACCGTCTCGTTGCGGTCGCGATGGGGCGTCGCCAGATGGCCGCCACCGATCACGACCGTGCCGTTGCCGAGCTGCTTGAAGGAGAGTTTCCGCCCACGCAGGATCACGACCGGCTGGATGAACGGCGCTACCCGGCTGGTCACCATCAGCATCGGCGCCACCACGGTGAGCGGCACCGGCTCGCCCAGCATCTTCGCGATCCGGTCGGCCCAGGCGCCCGCCGCGTTCACGACCTTGGGGGCCTCGATCGCGCCGGCGCTGGTTTCGACCCGCCAGTTGGCGCCGACCTTCGCGAGGCCGGTCACGGCGACGCCTTCCAGCACCTCCGCGCCCTTCTCGATCGCCCGCCTGCGGAAGGCCTGGGTGGTCCGGAAGGGATCGGCAGCGCCGTCTCGGCGCGAGACCACGCCGCCGGGACAATGATCGGCCACCGCCGGCACCAGACGCTTCAGTTCGGCGCGATCGATCAGCTCCTCATGGCTGAAGCCGCGCAGGCGAAGATCTTCCACGCGCGCGCGGAAATTCGCGAGTTCGGACTCGTTTTCGGCCACCAGGACCGTGCCGTGGCTTTCGAACCCGCAATCGTCGCCAACGAGTTCCTCCATCCGCTCCCACAATCCCATGGAGGCAATGGAAAGCGGAATCTCTGCGAGGTCGCGCGCGAGCTGGCGCACGCCGCCCGCGTTCACGCCGGAGGCATGCCGGCCGGCATAGTCCTTCTCCACCAGAATCGGCCTGAGGCCGCGCAGCGCCAGATGCAGCGCCGTCGAGCAGCCATGTATGCCGCCGCCGATGACCACGACGTCGGCCGTGCGCACCGCTCAGCGCTCCACGGCCTTGCGCTCGGCCTCGGCGATCGGCAGCGAGGCGAGTTCGGCGAGCGTGATCGGCTTCACCGGCGGGCGCAGGCGGTAATAGCCGACTTCGGCCGGCGTCGTGCCGCGCTGCGCCGCAATCAGCTCGGTGACGGTGAGGCCGCAGAGCCTGCCCTGGCACGGCCCCATGCCGCAGCGCAGGAAGGCCTTCATCTGGTTCGGCCCCTCGCAACCCATGTCGGCGGTGTCGCGGACCTGTCTGGCCGTCACCTCCTCGCAACGGCAGACGATCGTGTCGCCGGTGGGCTGACGGAACGGGCCGGCGGGGCGATTGAGCCAGTCGAGGAAGGCGCGGCCCATCTCCTCGCGCCGCAGCTTCCGACGCATGATCTGGACATCCGGCACCGACGCCGCGGGCCGGAGCGCGCGCACGGCGGCAATGGCCGCGATGCGTCCGCGTTCCGCCGCCGCCGTCCCGCCGGCGATCCCCGCGCCGTCGCCGGCAACGGCGATGCCGGGCACCGAACTGTTGAAATCCCCGTCCAGCACCGGTTCGAAGCAGAGCTGGCGCTCGTTCCAGGCGTGCGCGATCCCGGCAGCGATCGCGAGATTGACGTTGGGCACGACCCCCTGGTGCAGCAGCAGCAAGTCCGCCGCCAAACGGCGCTCGCCGTCGCCGGTACCAAACACGACCTCGCGCAACCGATCGTCGCCCACGGCTTCGAGGCGATCGACGCGGATCACCCGCACTTTCGCGCGCACCTCGCGCAGGAGCTTCACGCCCTTGGAGAAGTACGGCGACAGCAGGAAATCCGGCAGATGGGCCAGCGCGCGCAGCCAGTTGCTCCGCGGCGTGGTGTCGAGAATCGCGTCGAGCTTGCCGCCCGCGCGCAGGATCTGCGCCGCCAACAGCCAGAGCAGCGGGCCGCCACCCGCCATCACCGTGCGGCCCGACGGCACGAGGCCCTGCGCCTTGAGCACCGTCTGCGCGCCGCCCGCGCTCATCACGCCGGGCAGGGTCCAGCCGGGAACGGGAACCGGCCGCTCCAGCGCGCCCGTGGCGATGATCACGCGACCGGCCCGGATCAGGCGCGCCTGGCCCGCGATCGAAACGCCGACCAGGCGGGCCGGATCGAGACTCCACACCGTGGCGCCGGTCACGATCAGCGCGCCACTTGCCGCGGCTTCGGCCGCAAGATCCGCGCCCGCCCAATAATCCTCGCCCAGGATCGTGCGGTCCTTGACCGGGCTGAATGTGATGGCGCGGTAAATCTGGCCGCCGACGCCGGGGTTCTCGTCGAACAGCACGGTCGAGAGGCCGGCGCGTGCGGCGAGCGCCGCCGCGGCGAGGCCCGCCGGGCCGCCACCGATGACGACGAGGTCGTAAGAGGACGCGAGGTCGGAGGCGTTGGTCATCGTCCGGCCTCGCGCCTGCCGACCTGCGTCTCGACGGTCATGCCATCGCGCACCGGCACAAGACAGCCCTGACGGCTGCCGGTTCCATCGACGGTCACGAGGCACTCGAAGCAGACGCCCATCAGGCAGTAGGGTGCTCGCGGCGCACCGGAAACGGGCGCCGTGCGGCAATGGGCGATGCCAGCGGCGATCAGCGCCGCCGCCACCGTGTCACCTGCTCGGCACCCCACCCGCTTGCCGTCGACGGTGATGGCGACAGGGGCGCACGCCTCAGCCAGCCGCTTGAACATGGAACCTCCGTGCGCTGAAGGGCGCCACCATCGATTTGTCGAGAGCGCCGCGGGCGATCATCGGCGCCACGAGGAGCGCGTGATTGGCCGCGAGCGTAACGCCCGAATGGCAGCAGACGGTGAAGGCGCCGGGATGCGTTTCGGACTCGTCGTAGATCGGGAAGCCGTCGTGGGTCATGACGCGGATCGCGCTCCAGGTGCGCACGACATTGACGTTGGCCAGCAACGGAAACAGCCGCACCGCGCGCTCGGCCTCGGTGGCGCTGACGCCCAGGGTCAGGCCGGCGGGATCGACGCTCTCTTCCTTGGAATCGCCGATCATCACCGTGCCCTCGTCGGTCTGGCGCAGCGTCACCACGGGATGGTCGAGGAACGGCCGCAGCCGTTCGGTGACGACGATCTGGCCGCGCTCCGGACGCATCGGCGCCTCGAGCCCGACCATGGGGGCAAGCCGCATGTTGGCATTGCCGGCCGCCAGCGCCACGCGGCGGGCGCGGATCTCGCCATGGGCCGTGGCAAGACGGAATTCGCCGCCTTCCCGGGCGATGTTCTCGACGCGATGGCTCGGCAGGTAGGTGACGCCGCGCGCCTTGATCGCCGCATGCAGCGTACGGAACAGGCGCAGCGAATTCACGTGCCCGTCGAGCGGACAGTAACTTCCGCCCACCACCTCGGGCCCGATGTCGGGCAGCATCTTCGCGACCTGCGCGCGGTCCATGATCTCTGTCTCGTAGTCGACGATGCCGGGCTGGTTGTGCAGGCGCTTCAGGACATTGGCGCGCGCTTCCAGCTCCTTGTCCGAAAGCGCCAGATGAAAGCCGCCGGGACGCTGGAAGCAGACGTCGAGGCCGGTCTCCTCCTTCAGAGTCTGCGCGAAGCCCGCCCAGGCGTTGGACGAGCGAATCGTCCAGCCGGCATATTCGGGCAGGCCGAGCCCCTTGCTCTGGACCCAGACCAGCGCGAAGTTGCCGCGGCTCGCCCGCACGGCGCGGTCGCCTTCGTCCAGCACCACGACCCGGCAGCCCTCGCGCGCCAGGCCCCAGGCGGTGGCGACACCGACCAGCCCGCCACCCACGACGGCGACGTCGTAGTCGCTAGCGGCCATCGGCGCCCCTTCCGACCAGAAGCCTTTCCAGCCCGTAGGCGCGGTCCATCACCACCAGGGCCGCCACGGTGATGACGATCACGCAGGCCGAGACCGAGGTTACCAGCGGATCGATATTGTCCTGGATGTAGAGGAACATGCGCACCGGCAGGGTTTCGGTTCCGGGGGCGGCGATGAACACCGTCATCGTCACCTCGTCGAAGGAATTGATGAAGGCCAACGCCCAGCCGCTGGCGAGGCCCGGCAGCACCAGCGGCAAGGTGATGCGGCGCAACACGACCGCCTCCGAGGCACCCAGCGACACCGCGGCATGTTCGATCGAGCGGTCGAGGCCGATTGCCGAGGCGAGCGTGAGGCGGAGCGCGAAGGGCAGCACGATCACGATGTGCGCCAGCACCAGCCCGGCGAAGGTGCCGCCCAGCCCGATCTGGGTGAAGAAGCGCAGGAAAGCGATGCCCAGCACGACGTGCGGGATCATCAGCGGCGACATGAACAGCGCCGTCATCGCCTCGCGGCCGGGGAATCGGTAGCGTGCGATGGCGAGCGCCGCCGGCACGGAGAAAGCCACGGCGATGGCCGACGACAGCGCGCCCAGCCACAGGCTGCGCCAGAAAGCCGAGATGAACTCCGGGTAGCGGGCGATGGCATAGAACCAGCGCAGCGACCAGCGGTCGGTCGGGAAGGAAAGGAATCCTTCGGGCGTGAAGGCCACCCAGCAGACGACCAGGATCGGCGCCAGCATGAAGGTCACGAACAGCGTGTGAAAGGCGAGCGCCAATGGACCGTTCCTGCTCATGGGAATCGCCTCATCCGAATACCTGGGCGTAGCGGCGCTCGACCAGGCGGCTGGCGCCGATCACGATCGCGACCAGGGCAACCAGGAGCAGCACCGCGACCGCGGCGCCCAGCGGCCAATTGAGCGTGTTCAGGAATTCGTCGTAGGCCAGCGTCGAGGCGACCTTCAGGCGCCGACCGCCGATGATGGCCGGTGTCGCGAAGGCGCTGGCGGCCAGGGCGAAGACGATGATGGCGCCGGAGAGGATGCCCGGCATGACCTGCGGCAGCACGATGCGGCGCAGCACCGTGAAGGGGCCCGCCCCCAGTGCAACCGCGGCGTTCTCGATCTGCGGGTCGAGCCGCTGAAGTGCCGCCCACACAGCCAGCACCATGTAGGGCATCAGCACGTGGGCCAGCGCCACCACCACACCGGTCTCGGTGAACATGAAAGGCAGCGGCGTTTCGATCAGGCCCGTCGAGATCAGCGCCTTGTTCACCAGCCCCGAATTGCCGCCGAACAGCAGCGCCCAGCCCAGCGTGCGCGCCACGACGGAAATCAGAAGCGGCCCCAGGATCACCAGCAGGAAGAGACCACGCCAGGGGCTCTTCATGCGGTTGAGGATGTAGGCCTCGGGCGCGCCGAACACGGCGGCGAGCAGGGTGACGAAGAAGGCGATGCGGAAAGTCCGCCAGAACATCTCGTGGAAATACGAGTCGGTCAGAACTTCCTGCCAGTTCTTCAGGATGAAGACCGGCTCAATACCTTTGTACTGGCCCCAATCGTGGAACGAGAGCAGCACCGTCATGACCAGCGGCACGATCACGACGCCGGCGAACAGCAGCAGCGCCGGCAGGCTCAGCAGATAAGGCGCGGCCCTCACGGCGCGGCGCCCCACACCAGATGCACCGCCGCGCCTTCGGCCGGCATCGCCTCGCCGGTGTTCTGGCGGATCACCGTCACCATGCCGCCGTCGGTGTCGACCTGATAGAGCCAGTGGTTGCCCTGGAATATCCTGGTCCTGACCTTGCCCGCGAGTCCGGCCGGACCGAAGGAGATCTTCTCCGGCCGCACCGTGGCGCCGTTCACCAGGTTGGTCTTGCCCAGGAAGTTGGCGACGAACGGCGTCGCCGGCCGCTCGTAGGCCTCGTGCGGCGGGCCGATCTGCTCGGCGCGGCCCTGGTTCATCACCACGATGCGGTCGCTGAGCGCCATCGCCTCGGCCTGGTCGTGCGTCACCAGGACGGTCGTGGTGCCGACGGTGCGCTGGATCTGGCGCAGCTCGATCTGCATTTCTTCGCGCAATTTCGCGTCGAGGTTCGAGAGCGGCTCGTCGAGCAGCAGGATGTTGGGCCGGATGACCAGCGCGCGGGCGAGCGCCACGCGCTGCTGCTGGCCACCCGACATCTGGCGCGGAAAGCGGCCGGCGAAGGCCGCCAGCCCGACAAGCTCCAGCGCCTCGCCGACGCGCTTGCCGCGCTCGGCCGCGGCCACGCCCTGCATCTCGAGACCGAACGCCACGTTCTCGGCCACGGTCATGTGGGGAAAGAGCGCGTAGCTCTGGAACACGATACCGAGACCGCGCTTGGCGGGCTTTATCGCCAGAAGATCGCGGCCCTCCAGCCGGATGGCGCCCGCCGTCGGCTCGACGAAGCCGGCGATCATCTGCAGCGTCGTGGTCTTGCCGCAGCCCGAGGGGCCCAGAAGGGCGATGAACTCGCCCTTCTCGACTTCGAGCGAAAGCCCATCGACGGCCAGGTGGGTGCCGAACTTCTTCGTCAACTTTTCGAGGGTGAGGAAGGCCATCAAGCCTCGACCTGCGTGCCGATACGCGCCGCGGCACCGCGATGCAGGCGATAGAAAGCGTCCTGGGGCTGGTCCATGGTCAGGATCTCGGCGTCGGGCACGCGCAGGAACAGGCCGCGCAGCACGCGGCCGATGCCGCCATGCGCAAACACCGCCACCGGCCGCTCGGTCGCCAATGCAGCGATGTCGTCCAGCGCCGGCTGGGCGCGCTCGACCGCCATGGCATAGTTCTCGCCACCCGGCGGCTGGTAGTGCCAATGATCGAGCCGCCGCGCTGCCATGGCGCCCGGCCAGCGGGCCTCGATCTCGACGCCGTTGAGCCCATCCCACTCGCCCCAGCTCATCTCGCGCAGGCGATGGTCGAAGCACTGCTCGTCGTGGGCGAGGCCCGCTGCCTCGGCGGCGATCGCCAGCGTTTCGCGAACTCGGCCGAGCGGACTCGCTCGCACGATGACGCCTGACGGTTCGTAGCCCGCCTGCCGCAGTTCCTCTGCCAGCGTCGCCCCCATGGCGCGCGCCTGGGCGCGACCCGCCGGCGTCAGCGGCGAGTCGAGCCGGCCCTGGGCGCGCCGTTCAGCATTCCACGCGGTTTCGCCATGGCGAAAGAGGTAGACGGGATGGTGCACGCCGGATCAGCGCTCCACTTCGCGATTCCAGCGCTTGGTCCAGTCCTCGCGCTGGGCGTTGATCGCGTTCCAGTCGGGCTGGATCACGAGCTTGGCGCGCGCGCCGACCGGCGCCATCTTCAGCTCCGGCATGTTGACGTCGACCTTGGTGTTGACCGGGCCGTTGCCCATCTCCTTGGCGAACGCCGTCTGCACCGGGGCCGAGATCAGTGTCTTGATGAACTCGTTGGCCAGCGTATTGGCCGCCGCCTTGGCGACCGGACAGGCCGAGGCCAGCAGGATCGGCGCGCCTTCCTTGGGATAGATGAAGTCGACCGGGAAGCCCGTGTTGGCGAAGGCCTGGACGCGGCCGGTGCCCCACACCGCGATCTGCGCCTGCCCCGACTGGAACAGCTCCGTCATCTTGCCGGGCGAGGGTTCGTAGACCAGCACGTTGGGATTGATGTCGGCCTTCATCACCTTGAAACCAGGCTCGATGTTCTTCTCGCCGCCGCCGTTCAGGCGCGCATACATCATCAGTGTGTAGAGGCCGTAGGTGTTGTTGATCGGCGGAATGACCAGCAGCTTCTTGAACTTGGGGTCCTTGAGGTCGTTCCACGAGGTCGGCGTCGCCCACCCCTTCTCCTTGAAGGTCTTGGTATTGATCATGAAGCCGGTGCCGGTCTGACCGACGGCGACCGCCTTGTCGTCCTTGAACAATGCCGCCGGATAGAGGTCGCCCTTGTCGAGGCCTTCGATCTTGCCGCAGAAGCCGAGCTGGATCGCCTGGTACATCGGGCCGTCGTCGACGATGGCGACGTCGATCACCTGGTTGGCCTTCTGCGCCTGCAGCTTGGCCAGCGTGTCGGTCGAATTGCCGGCGACGTAGTCGATCTTGATCCCGTGCTTGGCCTCGAAGGCCGGGAACACCTGCTTGCGCAGCTGCTGTTCCCACGAGCCGCCGTAGCCCGCGACGGTGAGCGTCTTGGGTTGTGCCGATGCCGATACCGCCGCCAGCAGAGCGATCGAGCCAACGAAAGCCGCCACCCACGTCGAACGTCCCATTGCCCCCTCCGTTTCGCCGGCCCGCCAGGCCGCCCAGGGCAATGCTTCCTTCATGTCATCGCGGCGTCAAATTCGATTTTGCTCCTCCTTTCATAACAGAATATTATAAATACCAATGCGCGGCCTGAACCCACGCCAGATCGAAGCCTTCCGGGCGGTCGTGCTGACCGGCGGCGTCGGCATGGCGGCCAACCTGATCAACGTCACGCAGCCCGCGGTGAGCCGCATGATCCGCGACCTGCAGCAGCAGCTCGGCCTGACGCTGTTCGAGCGCCGCGGCACCGGCCTGGTGCCCACCAGCGAGGCATTGTCGCTCTACGCCGAGGTCGAGCGGGCTTTCGTCGGCCTGGAGCGCATCGCCCAGATGGCGACCGAACTGCGCACGCGGCGCGCCGGTTTCCTGCGCATCGCCGCCCTGCCCGCGCTCGCCAACGGGTTCCTGCCGCGCTTCGCCGGGGGCTTTTTGACCGAACGGCCCAAGCTCGACCTCGTGCTGTCGGGCCTGGTGACGCATGCCGTCCTCACCGCCGTGGCCCAGGGCCAGTGCGACCTGGGTTTTGCCGAGGCTTCGATCGAGCACGCGGCCGTGCGAATTGAGCGCATGCCCGCGGCGCCCTACATGGCCGTGCTGCCCCAGGGCCACCGCCTGGCCCGCAAGAAGCGGCTGCGGCCGACCGACTTCGAGGGCGAGAGCTTCATATCGCTGGGCCATTCGACCGTGTCGCGCTTTCGCATCGATCGCGTCTTTGCCGAGCACGGCGTGCGGCGGGTCATGCGCATCGAGACGCCACTGTCGGAAATCGCCTGCTCGCTCGCCGGCTCGGGCGCGGGCGTGACGCTTTGCGATCCGTTCACCGCGACCGAGTACGCAACCCGCGGGATCGTCGTCCGGCCGTTCGAACCGCGGGTCGACTTCGAGTTTGCCGCGCTCTATGCGGCGCAGCGAACGCCACCGCCGGTGGCGCGGGAATTCATCGACAGCTTCCGAACGCACATCACGGCCTTCCTGCGGCAGCAGGCCCGGCGTTCCCGGTCAGCCTGATCCTTGCGTCAGCATGAACGTCAGTTCGTGCTTGTTGTGATGGAGATGCAGGACCAGCGCGCCGGGGATCGCGGCGAACGCCGCGGCCGACTCGTGATCGGTCTCGCCCTGGAATTTCAGCGTGCAAACAAAATTCCTCACCAGCCCCGACGCGCGCCAGCGCTCGACCAGTTTCAGCAATCGTGCCGGATAGCAGACGATATCGGAGAACAGCCAGTCGACCGGGCCGACGCTGGCGGGATCGAGGCCGAAGGCGCTCTCGCCGCGCCATTCCACGCCGGCCATTGCCGCCACCCGGGGATCGAGCGGGGCCTTGTCGATCGCCACCACCGCCGCGCCGAGCCTGGCCAGAACATAGGTCCAGCCGCCGGGCGAGGCACCGAGGTCCAGGCAGCGCTCGCCCGGCTGTGGCCAGCGGCCGAGCCGTACCAATGCCTCCCACAGCTTGAGATAGGCGCGGTTGGGCGGCCCCTCTCGATCTTCGACGAAGGCCACCTCGCCGTTGGGAAACGGCGCCTCGCAGCGCGCCGCGGCCACCAGGCGGTCGGGCGCCAGTAAGGTCCAGGAGCCGAGCGGCGCGCCGGGCGCGGCGGCCGGAAAGACGATCGGCTTGGCCGAGACGTGCGGCAGCTTCTCCTGGATGAGGGCGGCACGGCGATGGTGCAGCGGCGCATACATCGCCCAGTTGCGCTGGATGTCGCGCAGCGCCCTGGCGGCGGCGCCGATCGAGGCGACCGGCAGCTCGACGCAATCGTGCCAGACGTTGGCCGACCAGGCCGAGGGAACCGCCGGTCCGTCGGCGATCAGGAGCCGGCCGTGCGTCGCCCGCGGCACGACGCCCCGGCGCTGCAGCTCCTCGCGGGCCTGCACTTCGAAGCCGTCGGCCGTGAGATAGGCCGTGATCACGCCACGACCGTGGCGGCACGTGCCTTGCGGAACATCGCATCGGTGAAGACGCTGCGAGGCTTCGCGGCCTTGCGCTCCGCCGTCACTGCCCGCGCCAGCGCCGAATCGCCGGCACGGAAGGCCGCCTCGATCAGCGTGAGGTCGAGCACGTCGCGCTGGGCGTGGCTGCCGCCGAAATGGTTGGCGATCGGAATCACCGGCAGCAGCAGAGCGGCCGAGCGCGCATAGTCGCCCTCGCCGAAGGCGGCGAAGGCACGCGCCACCGGCAGCGCGACCTCGCCGCTGAACATCGCATTGGAATTGTCGCCTACCGCCGCCGCCTCGAGCACCGCGAGCGTCTCCGCCACCTCTGCCGACCGGCCGGCGCCAACAAAGGCCATCACCGCATGGGCGTCGTTGAAGGCATAGAGGCTCAGGCCCTCGACCCTCGACCAGAGATCGGCGAGCACGGCCCAGCGCCCGCCGACGTCGACGCCGCGCAGCATGAGCCGCCACAGCATGGCCGCTGCATCCCCCAGCGGCAGCACGAAGGGCGGCCGCGTACCGAAGATCGGCCCGTCGTAGAGGGCCAGCACCTCGTCGATCTCGCCGAGATCGAGATGGTAGAGCGCGGTGTGCCACCAGTTGTGGATGGCGAGCAGGCTGTCCTTGCTCCACAGCTCGGGATCGTCGCGCATCCAGGCGAGCCCGTCCTTCAGCCTGCCCTGCATCTCCATGACATGCGCCACGGCATGCTGCGCCCAGCTGTCGCCCGGATGCAGCGCAGAGGCGCGTCGTCCTTCGCGCTCGGCAAAGGCGTAGTCGCCGCATTCCTCCAGGCCAAAAGCGTGCATCGCCGGCAGCAGGTGAAAGCCCGGCCGGTCCTCGCTCCATTCGGGCAGGGCGCGGGCGATGCGGTCGCGCATCATGCGTGCGTCGCCCACGAAAAAATCGATATGGTGGCCGATCTGCAACGCCAGCAGGTCGCGCGGATGATCGATCGAGATTCGCTGCAGCGTTCCGGCCGCGGCATGGAAATGGCAGCCCGCGAGCTGGCCCAAGGCCTCGAGATGCGCGCGCTCGCGCGGCGTCGCCACCAGAGGGGCGGCGCATGCGTGACTCGCTCTCGCGCTCGCGAAGCCCCGCGGCTCCGTGCCGATCAGGCTCATCCAGCCGTGGGCGATATGGGCCATCGCGAAGCCGGGCGCGGCGGCGATCGCGCGGTCCATCGCCTCGCGCGGATCGCCGAGATAGCAGCGCTGCAGGTCGAGCGCGTGCTCGAAGAGATCGCGCGACTCCGGCGTGGCGCCCGTCAGGGCGAGGCCCTCGCGGTCGTGGACCGTCATGGAAGTGCTCCGGTGCGAATCTTGAATTTAATCAATCCCAATGTAACAGACCGGCGATAGCCGATCTGACAAACGTCATGATAGCGTCCCGCGATCAATGGAGGTGGGTGTGATGTTCAGCAAGCGACGTATGATTGCCTTGGCCTTCGCCGGCTCGGTTCTGGCGGCCGGAAGCGCCTTCGCGCAGGGCGCGCCGGGGACCAAGCCGATTGTCGGCATCTCGACCGTGACCACCTATTCCGTGGACGGCCGCATCACCGCCATCGATCCGGCCACGCGCACGGTCACGCTGACGCTTCCGAGCGGTGCCACGGTCAACCGCAAGGTGAGCGCCGCTGTCCAGAATCTCGGCATCGTCAAGGTCGGCGACGAGGTGTTCGTGGGCTACGAGGAGAAGCTGAGCTTCGTGCTGTCCGGGCCCGACGCCAAGCCGCCGCGCGACCGCGACGTCAGCGTCATCATCGGCGCCGCCGGTCCCAAGGCCGAGGTCGGCGCCGCCGCCAACCAGATGGTCGCCAACTGGTGGGTCGTCGGCGTCGATGTCGCCGGCGGCACGATCTCGCTCGTCAATCCGGCCGGCGGCCAGGTCCGCACCTACGGCGTCACCACGCCGGAAGGCCGCGCCCAGCTGCCGCGCGTGAAGACGGGCGACTATCTGACGGCCGTCGACAGCCTCATCCTGGTCGTGTCGATCACCCCCAAGAAGTAGTCAGGGTGCCGGCTTGAACCTGGCGAGCGCCTCCAGACGATCGGGGGCGCTCACCACCTGGGTGCCTTCGGGCACGACGCCGACGGCGGCATTGCCCATGGCGAGCTTGCGGATCGCCCGCGCCGCCGCTTGGCCGCGGTCGACGCCGCGCACCCTCGCCAACGCCTCGGAAATCCATACCGCTGGCTTGTAGATCAGCGGCAGCCAGCACCCGGCCAGTGTCCACGGCACCTTCAGGCTCCGGCCGATCTCCCGGCCGAGCAACCACCAGGTGGCGCCGCGCAGCATCCAGAGTTGCAGCCGGCGCATCGCAGCCGAGGGATCGCCAACGCCGGCCAGCGCCTCGAGCGTGGTGCCGGCGAGCGCGATGCCTTCTTCGTCCGGCCCCGGATTGGTCAGCATCCAGAGATCCCAGTAGCGCCCGCAGTCGGCCTCGTCGACGTAGGGCAGCAGGGCCTTCTCGACACCGAGCAGCGCCGCCGCGTGGCGCCAGAAGAGGAAGTAGCCCTCCTTCTCCTCGGCGGTGAACCGGTAGCCCATGCGCTGCAGGCTATCGATCATGAGCTTGCTGAAGCCCACGACCTGGAAGAAGAGATCGGCCTGGTTGATCGGCTCGCCCCAGGCCGCGCGGTCCCAGGCGCCCGAACCCCGTACCATGCGGCGCACGAAGGCGTGGATCAGGCGGACATGCAGCGTCGTCTTGTAGCCGTCCTGCCGGGCGCGCAGCCCGCCCGGCCGGTGCAGCTCGATCCACCACGCGCCGGTCTGTGCCAGGCGGTGGACCGTATTCTGCTTCAGGGTCCCGGTCATCACCAGCGGCTTCATGGCCGGTGGCGACCAGTAGTCGATCATCAGCGAAGCGCATTGCAGCACCAGCCCGGCGCTGTCGCCGGCGCGGGCGACGGCAGCGCTGCCGCGCTCCATCTTCTCCCATTGCTCGGCCGTCGGTTCCGGCGGCAGCGAGGCGATCAGGGCGGCAAGCTCGGGCGGGGCGTCGGGCACGGCCGCAATCCCCTCCTCCAGCGCCTTCAGCACCATCGGCCACCAGCGCCCGTGGAACGGATGCAGCGCCTCGACCGCGGCGTCGGCCAGCGGGTCGGCATGCATGATGGCCGCAGCATACGTCCCCGCCAGGACCCCATGCCGGCGCGACGCTTCGGCGCCGTTGAGAATACGGCTCTTTGACATCCACTGCCTCCCGCGGGGCAGCAGATACCATTCTTTTTGTCCCCGGACACAGTGGTTTCGCCGGGTTCCCGTGCGCTAACCTCCGGGCAACACGGAGGAAATCATGGCCAAATTCGGCATCGGACAATCGGCACGCCGGCTTGAGGATCCGCGCCTTCTCACCGGGGGTGGGCGCTATACCGACGACACCAGGCTTTCCACCCCGGCGGCCCGCGCCTACGTGCTGCGCTCGCCGCACGCCCATGCCGACATCAGGAGCATCGACACGTCCGCCGCCCGCAAGGCGCCGGGCGTCCTGCTGGTCTTCACCGGCGAGGACGTGACCAAGGCCGACTTCGGCGACGTGCCCTGCCTGGTGCCGCTCGACAATCGCGACGGCACGCCGCGCGCCGACACGTCGCGGCCGATGCTGGCCAAGGGCCGCGTGCGCCACGTCGGCGATCCGGTGGCGCTGGTCGTGGCCGAGACGCTGGAGCAGGCCAAGGACGCCGCCGAAATGATCGAGGTCGACTACGCCGCGCGCCCGCACACCGTCGACACCTTCGCCTCGGCCCAGCCCGGCGCGCCGCTGGTCCACGACCACATCAAGAACAACATCGTCTTCGACTGGGCCATGGGCGACCAGGCCGCCACGGACGCCGCCTTCGCCAAGGCGGCCAGGGTTGTGAAACTGCAAATCGTCAACCAGCGCCTGGTGGTGAATTCGATGGAGCCGCGCGGCGCCATCTGCGAGTACGACGCCAAGGACGACCGCTCGACGCTCTGGGTCTCCTCGCAGGGCGTCAGCATGATCCGGCCGGTCGTGGCCGACATGATCCTGAAGATCGGCTCGCCCAAGCTCCGCGTGCGCACCGGCGACGTGGGCGGCGGCTTCGGCATGAAGATCTTCGTGCATCCGGAATATCCCATGGTGGTGTGGGCCTCGCGGGCGCTGAAGCGCACGGTGAAGTGGATTCCCGACCGCCAGGAAGCCTTCCAGAGCGACGTGCAGGGCCGAGACCATGTCTCGATCGCCGAGATGGCGCTCGACAAGGACTGCCGCTTCATCGGCCAGCGCATCACGACCTATGCAGCACTCGGCGCCTACCTCAGCCATTTCAGCGTCTTCATCCCGACCATGGCCGGCACGTCGATGCTGAATGGCCTTTACACGGCGCCGGCGATCTACGTGAACGTGAAGGGCGTGATGACCAACACCGTGCCGACCGACGCCTATCGCGGCGCCGGGCGGCCCGAGGCGGCCTATCTGATGGAACGTTTCGTCGACCACATTGCGCGCGAGACAGGCCTCACGCCGGACGAGATCCGAGCCCGCAACTTCATCAAGAAGAGCCAGATCCCCTACAAGACGGCGCTGGGCGACACCTACGACAGCGGCGACTTCGAGGGTGTCATGCGCCAGGGCATGGACAAGGCCGACTGGAAGGGCTTCCCCGCCCGCCGCGCGGCCGCGCTCGCCAAGGGCAAATGGCGCGGCATCGGTATGGCGACCTATGTCGAGAAGTGCTCGGGCGGGCCGCCGGAGACCGCCGTCGCCAAGTTCAACGAGGACTCCACGATCACGCTCTTTCTCGGCAACCAGACCAATGGTCAGGGCCACGAGACGGCGATCACCCAGATCGCCTCGGCGCGGCTCGGCGTCGACTCCGGGAGCATCCGGATCGTGCAGGGCGACAGCGACACGACGCCCGAAGGTTTTACCGGCGGCAGCCGCACCATCGCCGTGGCCGGCGTGGCCACGATCGGCGTGGCCGACAAGATCATCGCCAAGGGCAAGCTGGTGGCGGCCTCTGTGATGGAGGCGAGTGCGGCCGACATCGACTATGCCGACGGCAGCTTCAAGATCGTGGGCACCGACCGCACCATGAGCCTGTTCGAGGTGGCCAAGGCCGCCCGCGATCCCAAGCACACTCCGAAGGGCGAGAAGCCCGGCCTCGACGACGAATTCACGCGCACGCCCGAGGCCGACACCTTCCCCAACGGCTGCCACATCTGCGAGCTCGAAGTCGATCCCGACACCGGCACGATCGAGATCGTGAACTACAGCGTCATGGACGATTTCGGCATGGCGCTGAACCCGCTCTTGCTGCAGGGCCAGATCCACGGCGGCGTCGGCCAGGGCGTGGGCCAGGCGCTCACTGAAAAGACCGTCTACGACAAGGACTCCGGCCAGCTGCTCAGCGGCTCGTTCATGGACTATGCCCTGCCGCGCGCCGACATCGTGCCGGCGGTCAGCTTCGGCATGCACAACAGCCTGTGCACGACCAACCCGCTCGGCGTGAAGGGCGCGGGCGAGGCCGGCGCCATCGGCGCCCCGCCCTCGGTGATCAACGCCATCGTCGACGCGATCGCCCCGCACACCGGCATAAAGCACATCGACATGCCGGTGACGGCAGCATCCCTGTGGGCCGCGATCCAGGCCTACCGGGCGAAGAAGGCGGCGTAGTTTTTTCCGGTGTCACACCCAAAGGTGTCACACCAAGTTGAGACAAATGTTGTGACACAGGTTGAGCGCCCACCTGTGACATCGCGCAGAATCTGACCCTGCGGCCCCGCCTCGGGCGGCCGCAGATGACCGTCGAATCAACACTCGGACGCGTTTTTCGCGCCTCGGTCCACCCACCTGCCGGACGGTCAGTTCGACGGGGCGTCCTTGTGCTTATCTACTCACGGCTCAATCAAGGCCGCGGGACGGCCCCTCATCCTCCAGGGATCGTACCCGGCGGGCGCGCCGGGCGGGGCATGGCCAAAGGTTCAAGCGCCATCGGCGCTCTCAGCCAAAAATCAGAAAGCTGGACGTCACGACAGATGTGATCGGCCGGAAAACTTCCTCTCCTCCCCCGTGAGATGGGGGAAGAGAAGAATTCCGAGCCTCAGACAGCCCTCGTGCAACGATACCAAAAATATAGATGAAAACCTGCTGAACCTGCAAATTTTTGTTCAAGAAATTTTTGCTGGCATTTTGCCAGCAGGGACGACTGCGGAGGCCTATTCCTGGCGGCGAGGAGCGCCGTTACGGCGCCTCGTAGGCGATGTAGCGGGCGATCTTCCAGTTGCCATCGGGCTGGCGGCGAAACACGTCGAGGCCGGGCTCCTTCGATTCCACCGGCGTCGCGGACCCGGGCAGCGTGGTGCGGAGCGTCCAGACGAGGCGGACGACGGCCATGTCGCCCGAGACGATGATCTCCCTGATGTCGAGAGCGTAGGTGAACTGCTTCGTCCGGTCGGCCAGCGACCGGCGCAGCAGCCCGCACAAATCCGCGTGGGTGCGCTCGGGAAAGCCGCGATAGTCGTAGACGAGATCCGGCGCGAAGAGATCGCAGATGCGCGCGGTGTCGCGCGCGTTGAAGTCGGCCGTCCATTTCGCCAGCGCGCCGCGGATCGCCGTCTCGGCCTCGCCGGCAGGCTGCGCGGCGGCGGCGCCCGAAACGAGGCTGCCGGCCAGCGCGATCGCCAGAACACTCTTGTTCATGGCCCGCCTACCCGACCGCCTTCGCCGCTTCCCCCAGCACGTCGGCGACGGCGCCGACGTACGACTTGAAGATGGCCGCGACGCCGTCGTCCGGGCCGCTCCAGTTGATGGTGAAGCAGAAGGTGACCGGCACCTTGCCCACAATCATCTGGCCGGGCAGGCAGAAGCAGTGGAAGCCCGCCCATTCGATGCTGCCGCCCTTGGCGTAGGCGATCGTATCGGGCGGCACGACATGGACGATGGCGTCGGCCATCGCCTGGATGCGCTTGAACTCCAGCAGAGTCTCGGGCTTCCTGAAGTAGGTGCCGCGGAGCGCCTGGCGATACCAGCGCACCATGTCCTCGGCCGTGCTGGCCATCGTCTGATGGTCGTTGAGCGCGGCGCGCGTGCTACCTGCCGGTGGCGCCGCGACCGCCCGCTGCACGCCCTCCCAGCCGAGGTCGACGCCTTCCGGCGCGCCCGCGAGCCAGGAGAACAGCCGGCGCGTCGAGTTGGGGATCTGCGTGGCGCCAAGCCCCGCCTCGGCGATCAGCGCGCGCACCTTGTCGACGCCGGCTGCCGCCATCGCCACGTCGGTCGCGGTGTTGTCGCTGTGGGCGATCATCGCCTCCAGCACGCTGCGCGCCGGCGTCGTGCCCGTGAGGTTGAGGAACACCGGGCTGGAGAGCGACCGCACGGAGTCATCGATCTTCATCTGCTGGTCTTCGGTGAGCCGACCCGCCTCCACCTCGCGCAGATATTGCGCCAGGATGAAGGTCTTGACCGCGCTGCCGATGAACAGGCGCGCGGCCGGCAGATGCGAGGCCTGCCACGGCGCCGTGGGATGATCGGCCACGACCAGGCAACTGGCCGACGGCAGGGCGGCGAAGCGCGCCACCGCCGCCTGCACGCCCGCGCCGCCACCCTGAGCCTGCGCCGCGGCGCGGGAGACGATTGCGGGAGCGGCGAGTGCCGAGGCGGCCAGTGCTGCGAGATTGCGACGATTGAGAGTCACGATGGCGATCCTCCCCGATCAAGATGCTCGCCAAACGGCCGAAACACCAAGCAGGGCTTCGGCTACACTGACAGAAACATCATCAAAGGAATTCTACCATGCCCCTCCATCCTGCCCTAACCGCCGGCCGCGCCGCCGTCATCACCGGCGCCTCGAGCGGCATCGGCCTCGCCGCTGCCCGCCGCTTCGCGTCGATGGGCCTGAAAGTGTGCCTGGCCGATCTCTCGGCCGAGTCGCTCGAACGCGCGGCGGCGGAGGTCGCCGCCGTCGCGCCGGCGGGACGCAAAGCCGTGCTCGCCGTGCCCACCGACGTGAGCCAGCTCGCCCAGGTCCAGGCACTGAAGGACAAGGCCTACGCCGCTTTCGGCGAGGTCGCGGTGCTGATGAACAATGCCGGCACGGCGCCGGGTGGCGGGCCGTGGGATCACATCGAGCGCTGGCGCCGTGTGCTGGAAGTCAACCTCTGGGGCGTCATCAACGGCGTGCAGACGTTTGTGCCCGCCATGCTGGCGCAGAAGACGGCCGGCGCCATCGTCAACACCGGCTCCAAGCAGGGCATCACCTGCCCGCCCGGCGACACCGCCTACAACGTCAGCAAGGCCGGTGTGAAGGTGATGACCGAGGCGCTGGCGCACAGCCTGCGCAACGAGGAGGGCGCGCGCATCACCGCGCACCTGTTGATCCCGGGCTCGACCTTCACCGCCATGACCAGCCGCGGCCGTAGCGAGAAGCCCGCCGGCGCCTGGACGCCGGACCAGGTGGTCGACATGCTGGTCGCGGGCATGGGCGCGGGCGACTTCTACATCCTCTGCCCCGACAACGAGGTCACGCGCGAGGTCGACAATCGTCGGATCACCTGGGCGGCTGAGGACATCACCCAGAACCGCCCGGCGCTGTCGCGTTGGCATCCCGACTACAAGGCGGCGTTCGAGGCATTTCTGAAAGCGGACAAGCCTTCGTAGTCTTCATGCTCATGGGGACCGCGAGCGTCCCGCTCGCTCATGAGCTTGAGCGAGCGGGACGCTCGCGGTCCAAAAGACCATGAGAAGGTCGCCAAAAAATGACGGAAAGGTGTGAAATGACCGCCCTCCTCGAAGCCGATCGCGTCGAAATCCACATCCTGGTCGACAACGCGGTCGACGGCCTCTCCTCGACCCCGCTCAACGTCGAGAACGAATGGGCCTTCGCCACGCGGCGCGGCCTGCGCGCCTCGTCGGACCGCTGCCTGTGCTGTGGCGTCCATGGCCTCTCCTGCCTGGTCACTGTTCAGCGCGGCGACGTGCGCCACACGCTGCTGTTCGACAGCGGGCCGGAGGAATACGCCTTCGAGCGCAACACGACGCGGCTCGGCGTCGATCTCGGCCGGGTCGAGGGCATCGTGCTGTCGCACGGCCATTGGGACCATGCCGGCGCCATGAAGCTGGCGCTGCAGCGCATCCGCGCCGGCAATGGCGGCCGCGTCGTGCCCTTCCACGTCCATCCCGGCATGTTCCATCAGCGCGGCATGAAGCTGCCCGACGGCAGCGTACGGCAGATGGACGACGTGCCGTCCGCCGGCGACCTCAGCGGTCTGGGCGCCGAGATCGTCTCGACCACCGGACCGCAGCGACTGCTCGACGGCCTGTTCCACGTGAGCGGCGAGATCCCGCGGATCACGCCCTTCGAGCGCGGCCTGCCGGGTCAGGTGCGGCGCACCGCGGCGGATGCGGCGTGGGAGAGCGACGAGCTCTTGATGGACGAACGCTGGATCGCGGTGAACGTGAAGGGCAAGGGGCTGGTGGTGCTGAGCGCCTGCTCGCACGCCGGCATCGTGAACGTGCTGAGCCACGCGCGGGCGAGCTTCCCCGGCGTCCCGCTGCATGCGGTGCTGGGCGGACTGCATCTCTCGGGCACGAACGAGAAGATCATCCCCGAGACCGTCGCGGCGCTGAAAGGCTTCGGCCTCGCCCGGATCGGCGCCGGTCACTGCACCGGCTGGCGGGCCATGGCGGCGCTGGGCCAGGCGTTCGGCGACGAGGTGCTGGCGCCTTCCGCCGTCGGCAAGCGCTACTGGTTCTGAGCCGCAGCGACACCTCGGCTGTTCAAGTCGCGGCCGTCGCGGGGTATCGTGCGGCATGACCAGCGATCCCAAGCCCCCCACCGCGCCACACGACCTCGCGGCCGCCCTCGCCGCCTCGCTGAAGGCGATCGACGACGACTACACCGAGGAGATGCGCGAGCTGCGCGCCCTCTTCGTGGAAGCCCGGCACGAAGCCGAAAAGGACGAGCCCAACGGCCAGAAGCTCAGGGCCCTGCTGCACGACGCCGGAGAAATGGCCCGCACCTTCGCGACCCTCGACCCGGCGTGGCAGGCGGTGCAGCGCGTCGCCCGGCTGTTCGGAATCCTCTAGCGACGGCGGCTTTCGTCCGCCCTGCGGGCTTTTCCCGGCCCTTTTTGACGCAATTCAGTCCGCCAGGGGGTGCCAGAAGGCCAATATAATGAAAAGCTGCGGCTCGAGAAAAGCCGAGCCAACGGACAGGACGAAACCAGAAACGCGAGCGGGATGAACCAGCAATGACCGATATCAGCTACAGCTCACCCAAGACGATAGACGAGGCCGTGGCGGCCATGGTCGCCGCCAAGGGCGCCGGGCGCATCCTGGCCGGCGGCACCGACCTCCTGGTCCAGTTGCGCGCAGGCTTCGTGAAGCCCGGCACCATCGTCGTCGACATCAAGAAGATCGCCGAAATGACGACCATCGAGGACAAGGGCGGCGGCTCCTTCAGGATCGGCGCGGCCGTCACGGGCATGCAGCTTCACGACCATCCGACCTTCAGGAAGGCCTGGCCCGGCGTGCTCGAGGCCATCAACCTGATCGGCTCCAAGCAGATCCAGGGCCGTGCGTCGCCCGGCGGCAACCTGTGCAACGCCTCGCCGGCCGCCGACAGCGTGCCGGCGCTGGTCGCCGCCGGCGCCACCGTCACCGTGCAGGGCCCCAAGGGCCGGCGCGAGGTCGCGGTCGAGAAGATCCATGCCGGACCCGGCCGCACGACGCTGGAGCCGGGCGAGATCGTCGTCAGCTTCAACCTGCCGGCGCGGCCGGCGGGTTCGTCCGACGCCTACCTGCGGCTGATCCCGCGCACCGAGATGGACATCGCCGTCGTCGGCTGCGGCGTCAACCTGACGATGAAGGACGGCACCTGCACCGCCGCCCGCGTCGGCCTGGGCGCCGTGGCACCGACGGTGCTGCTGGTCGAGGCCGCCGGCAAGGCGCTGGTCGGCACCAAGCTCGACGCAAATGCGCTCGAGGCCGCCGCCGCGGCCTGCCGCGCCGCCTGCAAGCCGATCGACGACAAGCGCGGCACCATCGTCTATCGCACCAAGATCGCCGGCGTTCTCCTGAAGCGCGCCACTGCCATCGCGGCCGAACGCGCCGCCAAACACTGAGAGAGAGCGCTGATCATGGCTAAACTTCACGTCACCACCACCATCAACGGCGAGCCGACCGAGTTCCTGTGCGAGCCCACGCAGGCCGTCCTCGACGTGCTGCGCGACCAGCTCGGCCTCACCGGCACCAAGGAAGGCTGCGGCTCGGGCGACTGCGGCGCCTGCACCATCATGCTCGACGGCCGCATGGTCTGCTCCTGCCTGGTGCTTGCGCCCGAGGCCGAGGGCAAGAAGATCGAGACCATCGAGGGCATGGCCAAGGGCGACCAGCTCCACGCCCTTCAGAAGAAGTTCATCGAGTTCGCCGCGCTGCAGTGCGGCATCTGCACGCCCGGCTTCCTGATGGCTTCAAAGGCGCTGCTCGAGCGCAACAACAACCCGACCGAGACCGAGGTGCGCTACTGGCTCGCCGGCAACCTCTGCCGCTGCACGGGCTACGACAAGATCGTCCGCGCGGTCATGGAAGTGGCCGCCGACATGAGGGGGGCAGCACGATGAGCAAGCAGAAGTACAAGTGGGTCGGCACGCGTCCCGACCGTCCCGACGGCGCCGACAAGGTGACGGGCCGTGCCCGCTTCGGCGCCGACTTCAACATGCCCGGCCAGCTGGTCGGCAAGGTGCTGCGCAGCCCGCACGCCCACGCCCGCATCAGGTCGATCGACACCTCGGCGGCCGAGAAGCTGCCCGGCGTGAAGGCGGTGGTGACGGCCAAGGACTTCCCCGAACAGCCCAACCTGATCGTTCCCGCGGGCGAGATGCAGGTCAACCTGCGCGACATCACGCGCAACGTCATGGCGCGCGAGAAGGCGCTCTATGAGAGCCATCCCGTGGCCGCCGTCGCCGCCACCACCGACGCCATCGCCAGCGCGGCGCTGGCGCTGATCAAGGTCGACTACGAGGTGCTGCCGCACGTGATCGACGTCGCCGAGGCGATGAAGGACGGCGCGCCGCTGCTGGACGAGCACCTCATCACCGAGGGCGTGAAGCCGGTGCCGACCAAGCCCTCGAACATCGCCAAGCGCATCGACAACCTGAAGGGCGACATCGACGCCGGCTTCAAGCAGGCCGAGGTCGTGATCGAGCACGACTACACCACCCAGCCGGTGCACCAGGGCTACATCGAGCCGCACGCGACGCTGGCCAGCGCCGCCGAGGACGGCCAGGTCCAGCTGTGGTCGACGACCCAGGGCCATTTCCAGGTGCGCGGCTTCTGCAGCCGTCTGCTCAACATCGAGACCTCGCAGATCCGCGTCACGCCGACCGAGATCGGCGGCGGCTTCGGCGGCAAGACCGTGGTCTATCTCGAGCCGATCGCCATCC
>Ga0209514_10003240_pt1 | contig 23694 bp, 23 predicted proteins | sample Subgrocontami58m_FD_187452 | JGI IMG/M metagenome (GOLD analysis project Ga0209514, IMG submission 187452) | Subsurface groundwater microbial communities from S. Glens Falls, New York, USA - GMW37 contaminated, 5.8 m (SPAdes) (version 3) | ecosystem: Environmental > Aquatic > Deep subsurface >...
GGAGACGCGACAGGAGCGGCCGGCGCAGGCGGTGGTTGGGATGCTGCGGGAGCGCAGGACGCCAGTATTAGCGCCGTCACCAGAGGCGCGGTACGAAGAAAGGCCTGAACGGATGTCTGCTTACGCAAGTTGCTGTCCTCCCTCGCGAGTCCTCAGTTCTAACGATTCGACCGCAAGCTACCGTCGGGCCGCTTTTGCGGACGTGGTCTGTGGGGCCAAGCTTCGCTATTATAATAGGGGGTATTCATGATAGGCAATAAGCGTATCCAAAATCGTCTGTTGACTCAAGTATATGTAGCATATACAATATCGTGCATTAGTCAAGAGAACGAGAACGGATAAAACGCACAAAGCGACCAAACAGTACTGTGCGTTTAGAAAACCTAAACCTCGGCCACATTCCAGAGACCGCCTTACTGGGAGAAGCGAGATGCGTTGTCATAGCCGTAAGCTCAGAACAAAAATGGTGATTCTTGGTCACGTGCTTTTGGCGTTGACCTGGGCACTGACCGCATGCGCCCCGGCATCTTCAGCCCCCACAGTCCCGGTTCCGCCCGCTTCGCCCACATCGTCGGCGTCGAGTCCTTCATCGCAGTCATCTGCACCACCCACCGCTGTGCCTGCTCCTTCAACACGGGCGCCGCAAGTCACGCCTACGATCGTTTCCCGTGTTACGCCCACTCCCGCAGCGGCAGCGCAGTACGGCGGCACTCTGACTCTGACCAACTACGAGTCGCCGTCCCACTTCGATATGCTCCAGGGCGTGCGCACGGATGTATCCATCCCGTTCCGCAATGTCTATAGTGCGCTACTGCGTCGCGATCCCATAGAGACAGAGAAAATCATCCCGGAGCTTGCGGAAAGTTGGACAGTCAGCCAGGACGGCCTCACGTACACATTTGTTATTCGCAAAGGCGCCCTCTGGCATGATGGCCAGCCTGTTACAACTAAGGACGTTGAGTTCAGCCTGACGCGCATGAAATTCCCACCGAAGGGTGTTTCAAGCCCCCGTGGCCAATCCCTGCTGCAAGGCGTGGTAAGCATCAAGGCATTGGACGACTCCCGTGTGGAGCTGAAGTTGGACCAACCCAGCAGCTCGTTCCTTGGTCGTATCGCTACCGACTGGGTCGTCATTGTGCCTAAGCACACGACAGAAAAACACGGGGACCTGAAACAGATAGTAAACGGCAGCGGGCCCTTTAAGTTCGTCCGCTATACGTCGGGCGTCAGTGTGGAACTGACCAAGAACAAAGACTACTTCGCTTCTGGACGCCCGTTCGTGGACAACGTCATTCTGTACATCCTCCCGGATGCGGGGACGTCCTTCGCTGCTCTTCGCACCGGTCGCGTGCTGATGTCCACTCTGGGATCGCGCGCCGCCACCGATGCCCAAATACGCATCACACAGAAAGAGCTGGCCGACAAGATTACCGTTGAGCGGTATCAGTCTTTTTCCCGATACTTGGTTCGCCCTAATCTGCAGGTCAAGCCGTGGGATGACGCCCGCGTCCGTGAGGCCCTGAACCTGGCGATAAACCGGCAGGAATTCGTGAAGCTGACTCTGTTGGGTATAGAAGGCGGATATTTCCACCCCAACACCAAGTGGGGCCTGCCGCTCAGCGACCTCACGACGAGGCCAGGCTGGCGCCAGCCCAAGGACCAGGACGTTGCAGCCGCGAAGAAACTCCTGACGGACGCTGGCTACAATAAGGAGACAAATATCCCGTTGCTTTGCCGCAGAGGCGCAGACTGCGAGATATACGCCACCACTCTGAAGAGTCAGCTTGAGCCTATCGGCTTCAAGACCACAGTGACGCCCATGGAAGGGCCCGTGCTGGAGGACCGAATGGCCAAGGGTGAGTTCAGTCTTGTCCTTCACGCGTTGGGCGTCGGCCTGGACGACCCAGACTCGATTATCTTCGAACAGCACGTGTCTAACGCTCCACGCAACTATGGCAAATACAAAGACCCCGAGATAGACGCGTGGGCCAAGGAGCAGTCCCGGACGCTGGACGAAAACAAGCGCCGCGAACTCGTCCGCAAGATAGACGAGCGGCTGATGAGCGTCCACGAGAGCCCAAGCCTTCTGTGGCTGGACTACGTGCGACTGTACTGGAAGAACGTGCGCGGCATACGCCACGGGCCAGGCATATACACGGACGAGAACCTGGAATATGTCTGGCTAGCCAAGTAATCCGCCCACCATCCGGCCCCTACGCGCGACGCGTGTTGCTCTGTGCTCACGGCTGGAGCGGTCGTAGAACCGCGCATCGCGCTTGCGCGGCGCACGTATAATCGCGTGGGAGATGGGAGAAGAGAACCAATCTGGAGTCGGTCTCTGGCTATCCTTGGGCAAGGAGTTACGAGTGTCCAAAGTGGAGTTCGGTTTCACACTGGGAGTCGCCAATCCCCTGTACCCTCCGGAAAAGCAGATAGAAAATTGGGCGGAGATGGTCCGTGTAGGTCAGCAGCTTGGGTTTGGCCTGATTTCCACGCCCCAGCACTGGCTGGCGCACCCGGTCAAGTGGTTCCAGCCCATACCCCTGCTCTCTCGGCTTGCGGCGGAGGCAGACCGCATCAAACTGGCGACCGGTATCCTTCAGCTCCCGCTCTACAACCCGGTGGACCTGGCGGAGCAGGTCGCAACCGTGGACGCCATGTCCAAAGGCCGCTTCATCCTCGGCGTGGGTCTGGGCTATCGTGAGCAACTCTTCGAGGCGGTCGGAGCGCGTAAGTCGGACCGTGTCGGGCGGTTCACCGAGGCCATTGAGATCATGCGCCGTCTGTGGAGCGGCGACGAAGTCACGTTTCACGGCAAGCATTTCCGGGTTACCAAGGGACGCATCAGCATGACTCCCGTGCAGAAGCCGCACCCGCCGATATGGATGGCGGCGCAAAGTGAACCCGCGGTGCGGCGTGCCGGGGAGATGGGATTCGCCTGGTATATCCCGCCGCAGGGCGACTTCAATGATGTCAAGCGGCTCTGGAATGTCTACAAGGATGCCCTGGACAAGGCGGGCCACCCGCTTCCCGCAGTCCCCCTTATCCGGTATTCCTGCATAGCAAAAGACAAGAAGACGGCTGTCGAGTACGCGCGGGCGTACATGCAGGACACATATGCAATGTACCGACCGTGGGGGCTGGAGGAAAAGAGCACGGTTCGGATTCACCGGACTTTCGAGGAGGAGATGCAGCGGGCGCTGATCGGCTCGCCAGAGGAGTGCGCCGAAGAGATCAACAAATATGTGGATGCCTTCGGCGTGACGCACGTCATCCTCGGCATCGGCCGGCCCAACTTCCGGCACGAAGATGCTCTTGAAACGCTTCACCTGATCGCGGAGAGGCTCATCCCGAATGTGGGACGCAAGGGCCAGAGCGCTCAACGGGCGCGCGGGTAAACCCTTGAGAACGCACATGACAATGGCGGCAGAACAGCCCATAGCCCTGGAGGTGGCGGACTTTGTCGCGGGGCCTTTCTGCGGCAAGCTGCTGTCCGGCTTGGGCTTCACCGTAGTGAAAGTGCAGCCGCCTCCGCACGTCACTGGCGGGCGGCATGAGAAGCCGCAAGAGCTTCTCCGATATCCCGAGCCGCCTTCGGTCGGTCTGTACCTGAACATCGGCAAACTCAGCGTCACGCTGGACATTGAGAAGCCCGAAGGTGCGCGGGTGTTCGCGGACATGGCGCGCCGCGCCTCCGTCATCGTCGAAGACAAAGCCCCCGGGTACATGGCTGGCCTTGGTCTCTCTCATGCAGATCTCGCCCGAGTCAATCCGCGTCTGGTCGTGCTTTCTCTCACGCCCTTCGGCCAGACCGGTCCCTACAGTAAGTACAAGTCTTATTATCTGAACACCTACCATTCCGGTGGCGACGGGTTCCTGCAAGGCGACTCCACGCCTACCAAAGGCCCCGGATATATGGGGGAGTACCAGGCGGGCGTGAACGCGGCCATCGCGGCTATGGCGGCGTATTACAACGCTCGATTGACGGGCCAGGGCCAGCATGTGGACGTCTCCAAGCAGGAGGCGCTCATGTTCACCAACAGGGCGCTGGTGGCCGCGTATATGAACATCGGAATTCTGGAGACGCGAAAAACACGGGCCTTCGCATACGGCGGGCGTTTCCGCTGCAAAGACGGCGACGTCATCATCGTGGCGATAGAAAATGCTCAGTGGGCCGGCCTCACTGAGGTCATCGGACACCCGGAGATTGCGAAGGACGAGCGATTCAAGGATTTCGCTTCCCGCAGTGCGAACTCGAAAGAGATCCGGCAACTGGTAGAGGCGTGGGCGAGCACGGTCACGTGCGATGAAGCGTACCGGCAGACCCAGGCGAAAAGGATTCCCATCGGCATATTTCACGACGTTGGCAAGGCGATGGCCTGGCCGCACTTTCTTGAGCGTGGTTTCTTCCAGCCCATTGTCAACGCTGGCAACAAGAGCCTGGTCGGCCCCACATGGCCGATGCACTCGTCCGAAGTGCCACGATGGCCAGGCCCTGGCCGCGTGTCCACGCCCGGCGAGCACAACGAAAGAATCTATGGAGAATGGCTGGACTACAACCCTAACGACCTCACGAGGCTGGCGCAGGCAGGCGTCATCTAGCCACAAACTCTGCGTTGAAACTCCTCAATGACAGGATGCACATGACCACGACAATGGGATCGCCACTCGGCCCGACGCGCATACTGGACATGACGTGGTGGGGCGTTGGGCCATGCTGCACGCTTCTTCTGGGCTTCCTCGGCGCAGAGGTTATCAAGATCGAGCATCGCGATCGGCTTGACCCTGAGCGCCGGCGGTACACGAAACCCGGAACCGTATCGGTGAACATGGGACCGCTCTTCAACGACTGGAACCTGAACAAGTTCAGCCTTGAAGTGAACCTGCGCCACCCGGAGGGCGCGGAGGTAGTCCGACGCCTTGCCGCGGTATCAGACGTTGTAGTTGATAACTTCAGCCCCGGCGTGATGAACCGTCTCGGACTGGGCTATGACCGGCTCCGTAAGACCAAGCCGGATATCATCATGCTGTCGCTGTCGGCCCTGGGTTCAACCGGGCCGGAGTCCAACGCGGTCGGCGTCGCCCCTACGTTCGCCGCGCTGAGCGGCCTCGCGACTGTCGGCCTGACGCCCAACGGCTTTCCATTCGAGTTCAGGGGCGCTACCGATCTGACCGTTTCTATGATGGGCGCATTGGCCGTCCTGGGCGCTCTGAATCGAAGGCTGACCACGGGACGAGGGGAGTTCCTGGACGTGGCCGCGGCGGAGACGCTGGCAAGCATGGCGGGAGAGGCGTTCCTTGACCACTCGCTGGGCCAGAGACTTCCGCCCGTCATAGGGAATAAGGACCGTTTCATCGCACCGCACAACCTATATCCGTGCAGAGGCGATGACGCGTGGATCAGCATTGCGGTAGTCACGAATGAAGAGTGGCGCGCTCTCTGCGGGGTTATTGGCAGGGAGGACATGGCGAACGACGCGCGTTTCGCGGATGCGCAGGGACGCAAGCAACACGAGGAACACATAGACGAGGTGATTGCCGACTTCACGCGCGGGCGGGACAAGAAGGAGTTGATGAAGCTGTTTCAGGAGGTGGGCGTGGCCGCCATGCCGTCCTTCAGCAGTCAAGACCTGTGCGAGGACCCCCATCTAGCGGAACGTGGCTGCATTCAGACCATTCAGCACCCCGAGGCCGGATGTGTTGTTTGCCTTCGGCCCCCGTGGGCCTTCTCGCGAACGCCGGCGAGCATCGTGCGGCCCGCTCCGCTGCTTGGGGAGCATACGGACCGTTATCTTCAGGAGCTACTTGGCATCGACAGCGCCGCTCTGGCGCGGCTGCGCGTCGAGAAGGCCTTAGTCTAAACCTGCGAGTTCGTGGAGGAAACATGGAACCGAAGTTCTTCGAAGATGTCAAGGTCGGCGACAAGCTGGTGACACCCGGGCGTACGATCACGGAGACGGATATTGTTCTCTTCGCAGGGATGGCGGGCACGCTCGAGCCGCTATTCACCGATATGGAATACGTCAAGAAGAGCAGCTTGTTCGGTCGAAGGTTCGCCCAGGGCACGCTTGTGCTCAGCATCTCCATGGGGCTGAGTGTGCAGCTGGGCTGGACGCAGGGCACGGCGATGGGCTTTCTAGGCATTGACCAGCTTCGTGCGACGAAGCCGGTGTTCTGCAACGACACCATCCATGTGGATGTCGAGTTCACCGACAAGAAAGAGACACGTCACACCGACCGCGGAGTCGTGACAACGCGGCGCTCTGTCAAGAACCAGGATGACGAGGTCGTGATGACGTACATGCACACGATGCTTATACGTCGTCGTAGCGCCGAAGGGAAGCCTGCGCATTAGCGCCGTTAATGAATCAAAAACAAGGCGTTTTACATCTTGCGGCGACGTACGGTTAATGTTGTAGTATCAGTGCCCTGCGGTTACACCGGCCATTGTCCAAGCGCCAACAATATCGCATGAGGGAGGAGACTCACATGCTATCGCTCCGTGGTCATCTCCGTGTACTGGCCGCCTGCTCGCTCAGCCTGAGCATCGTTCTCGGCGCATGCGCTCCCAGCGCGGCGCCGCCAGCGGCGAACCCGCCTGCTCCATCACGCCCTGCCGCGGCTCCAACGGCCGCTCCCGCTGCGCCAGCACCGAGTTCTCCAGCCGCGCCATCCACTTCGGGGCCATCTCCCACGGCCACGCCGCGGGCAAGTGCTCCCGCAGCTCCGGCTGCGCAGAACGCCAAGTACGGCGGTGTCGTCCAGCGCTATCAGCGTGTGGAGCCAGCCAACTCTGACATAACACAGTTGCCCAGCTACATTCACATCTGGCCGTGGGTGCCCGTGTTCAGTCTCCTGGTCATGCGCGACCTCAACGCGGGCGGCAAACTCACGGGTGACCTGGCGGAACAGTGGCAGGCGAGCCCGGACGGGCAGAGCTATACATTCCGGCTTAGAAACGGCGTCAAGTGGCACGACGGCGCACCCTTGACCGCCGCTGACATCAAGTTCAGCTTCGAGCGCGCCGCTGACCCGCCCATTGGTACGGTCAGCCCGCGGGGCGGCCTCTACAGCGACCTGATTCAGTCCATTAAGACACCCGACCCATCCACGGTGCAGTTCACCCTGAAGCGTCCTTCCGCTAGTTTCCTTGACCTGGTGTCTGACGAAGGGTCATTGATCATGCCGCAGCACGTCGTAGCCGCGCGTGGGCAAATGAAAGACAACCCTGTCGGCACAGGCCCGTTCAAGTTCCAGAGATGGGCACGGGGAACGCGTATTGACCTCGTGAAGAACAAAGACTATTTCCTTAAAGACAGGCCGTACCTGGACGGCGTAACGACGCTGATCATTGCGGACCCTGCCACGCAGCTTGCCGCCCTGCGCGCCGGAAGAGTGGACATGAGCCCGCAATCATCAACGGGCATCACCGCCCGGGACATCGAGATCCTCAAGAAAAGCACGCCGGGGATCATCTTCCAACAATCGGAGACGCTCTCCTACTTCGGTCCGACCCTGAACGTAACGAAGGAGCCGTTCAAGGACATCCGTGTGCGCAAAGCCTTCTTCCTGGTCTATGACCAGCCAGAGCTCATCCGGCTGGTCGCGCCTGGCGACGGCGCGCCGGGCGGCATAATGTCCGCGAGCGTCGACTGGAGCCTGCCCAAGAACGAACTGGCTGCCATCCCAGGCGTTAAGCGTGTAACCCCGCAGGACATTGACGCGGCGAAGAAGCTGCTTGCCGAGGCGGGCTATCCCAACGGCCTCTCGCTCCCTTACCAGGCCCGCCGCGGCGCCGAGTGGGTGCGCAGTGGGGAGGTACTAGGCGAGCAGGTCCGACGTGCGGGCTTCAATCTCGCTATCAAGACCGTTGACGACGCGACGCTCTTCAAGAGCCTTTCCGATGGGACATTCGAAGTAGCGCATGGCGTGTACCCGGTCGCCATAGCGGACCCTGATTACTATCTTGTTTACTTCCGGTCGGACTCCCCGAACAACGCGTCCGGCTACAGCGACAAGGAGCTTGATGGTCTGATTGACAAGCAGGCCCGAACGCTGAACGTTGCGGAGCGCAAGACTATAGTCTCTGATATTCAGCGCAGGCTCCTTGAGCAGTTCCTCCTCCGCCCGGCCTATTTCCCTATCAACGCGCAGGCCTGGTGGGGCTATGTGAAGGGTTATGCGTCGCCTCAGGTGGGGCTCGGCAACAACAACTTCCGCGATGTCTGGCTGGACAAATAGCAGTACGAGTCCGGTGACGCCGCTCCAAGGACTGTAGGATGACAGCTTACCTGGTGCGAAGGCTCCTCCTTTTCATTCCCGTCGTCCTTGGAGCGGCCCTTTTCGTATTCTTCGTCATGCAGGTGCTCCCCGGTGACGTGGCGCAACTCATCCTCGGTGAGGAAGCCCGCGCCAGTTCAGTCGCCGTGGAGCAACTCCGTGAGCACTTGGGCTTGAACCGTCCGCTGTACGAGCAGTTCCTGTCGTGGCTCTGGGGAGTGCTCCGATTAGACTTGGGCAATTCCCTTTGGACCGGCCGACCGATTATGGACGAGCTAATTGTGCGTATTCCGGTGAGCCTGGAGCTTGTCTCTCTGGGTGTTATCCTGTCAGTGATCATAGGCGTCCCCGCGGGCATCGTGTCAGCGATCAAGCGGGAGACTCTGTTCGACTACGCCGTGCGCTCTGTGGCCTACTGCGGCCAAGCCATTCCGAACTTCTGGCTGGGAATCATGGTCATCATCACTCTCGTCACCGTGTTCAGATGGCTCCCGCCGATAAGCTACAGCAGTCTCATCGAGAACCCAATCGAGAATCTTCTGATGATGGCGGCACCGGCCTTCGTATTGGGCTTTCGCCAAACGGCCGTCACCGCCCGCATGACACGGTCATGCATGCTGGAAGTGCTGAACGAGGACTTCGTGCGTACGGCGCGGGCTAAGGGCTTGCTTGAACGCGCGGTGCTGTTGCGACATGCCTTAGCGAACGCTCTGCTGCCCATCATCACTATCGTCTTCATGGAGTTCGCCTATTTGTTCGGCGCGCTTATCGTGCTGGAGCACGTTTTCAATCTACCCGGCATGGGCAGCTTCATCGTGGAAGCGATCTATCGCCGCGATGTTCCTACCGCACAGGCGATCATCCTGTTCCTGGCTCTGGTTGTAGCGCTGACGAACCTGGCACAGGACCTGCTGTATGGCCTTCTTGATCCGCGGATTCGCTATTCATAACGGGACACGCTTGCTACACGAGCGCCCGCACATCCACCCGTAGGGAATACGATGTCTTCAGGAAGCACGCACACGCTTGTACCAGGGGCCGCAAGCACATCGCTGCAGCGGCCTGCGCGCGGTATCTGGTGGCATACGGCTCGCTTCGCCAGACACAAGCCGCTGGGGATGGCTGGTGCGGTCGTGACAGGTGTCTTCATTGTGCTCGCGGTGGCCGGGCCATTGCTTGCCCCATTCAATCCGTATGCATTGCGGCCCGAGCATGTTCTCGAGGCTCCAAACGCGACGTTCATTCTGGGTACGGATGACCTGGGCAGAGACCAGCTGAGTCGAATTATCTACGGGACGCGGGCGTCTCTGTACGTGGGTGTGCTCGGTGCGTTGGCCGGGTCCATGCTCGGCGGCATCATCGGCCTTATCACGGCGTTCAAAGGCGGGGTTGCGGACAGTGCGGCGCAGCGCGTCATGGACGTGCTCATGAGCTTTCCCATGATGGTGCTCGCATTGGCGATGGTGGCCGCACTGGGGCCGTCCCTACTCAACGCTGCTATTGCTGTCAGTGTCCCTTTCATCCCCCGGTCGGCCCGAACAATCCGCTCGCGCGCTCTCTCCGTCAAAGAGGCCATGTACATTGAGTCCACCAAAGCCATTGGGTGCAGCGACAGGCGGACTATTCTATATCACATGCTGCCTAACTGCCTCGCTCCCTGGCTGGTGGTTTGCACCGTCCAAATCGCGTCCGGTGTGCTCGTCGAAGCTTCGCTGAGTTTCCTGGGGCTGGGTGTCCCGCCGCCGGAACCCTCATGGGGCAACATGCTGGTAGGCGCGGCAACGAAGTACGTAGAGGCCGCTCCCTGGATGGCCATTTTTCCTGGCCTGGTCATTACAGTAAGCGTGTTCAGCTTCAGTCTGCTGGGCGATGCGTTGAGGGATGTCTTGGACCCCAGGATACGGACCGATCGGTAAAGCGTGACCTGAGCTTGAGAGCCAGACCCAAATGGAAAGACTCGTGGCGGGCATATCAAGCTACCAGAACCAGTTCGCGTTTGAGGGCGAGTTCGACTCTCCTCCGTCTCCCCGTCTACGGGGTGCGTGATGCCACAGTAGTGAGTCAGCCGACCCACTCTTCAACGCCCAGAATCCTGACGCCAGAGCGCAAGGAAAGGATTGCCTGAGATCGGGGCGAGTGGAACCCGCTCGAACGGCTATGATAAAAAGCGAACATACAGAAGTGATTATGCCGTTGGTCCTCGAAAAGCTCTGCGACGGCGCGACAGGCTGATTCGCAAAGCTAACGCCAGATGGTCATTTGTGCGCGTTGCCCCTTCCCCGCGCGGAAGGCGGAGAGTTGGGGATGGAGTCGCGGCGCCAGCGGTTGTGGCAGACCGAGGGCCAGCCCCTACGCCCGCGAGTCCAGCCAGATGGTCACCGGCCCGTCGTTCACCAGTTCCACGCGCATGTGCGCCGCGAACCGGCCCGTCTCCACCGTCAGGCCGGAGGCGCGCAGCAGCTCCACGACGCGATTGTAGAGCGACTCGGCCAGTGCCGGGGGAGCGGCCTCCGTGAAGCTGGGGCGGCGGCCCTTGCGGGCGTCGGCGTAGAGCGTGAACTGGCTGACGACGAGGATGTCCACGCGCGTGTCCAGCGCGGAGCGGTTGAACTTGCCGGCGTCGTCGGCGAAGATGCGGAGATGGAGGAGCTTGTCGGCCAGAAGGCAGGCGTCTGCCTCCGTGTCGCCCGCGCCGACGCCCAGGAAGACGACCAGTCCGGGGCCGATGCTCCCGATGGTCTCCTCTCCCACGGTGACCGAGGCGCGGGTCACGCGCTGGAGGAGCGCCCGCACGTGCTATGCCCCCTTGGCCTCGGAGGAGGAAGCCTTGGAAGCGGCCTTGGGCGACGCCTTGGTCTCGCTCCTGGGCGCGTCCGACTTGCCGCCACTGGCGACGGCCTGCTTGGCTGTCTCCGCGGGCTTTTCAGCGGGCTTCTCGGCGCCCTTCGTGTCCGCGGGCGACTCGGACGTCTTGGTCCCGTTGGCGCCCACGATGCTCTTGCGCGCGTAGTCCGTGACGTACCAGCCGGACCCCTTGTAGACGACGGAGACGGCCTGAATGACACGGCTCGCCTTGCCGTTGCACTCCGGGCAGGCCGTGATGGGCGCCTCGTCGAAGCCCTGGCGCCGCTCGAAGTGGCTATGGCACGTGGCGCATTCGTATTCGTAGATAGGCATATGGTTGCATGACCCTCCCCCGCCTTGCGGGGCGGCCGCCGACTACACAAAAAACCGACCGTAATTTCTTACTTTAGCAGTCGGGTCACGCGACTGTCAACTACCGGATGCTATCTGCAGGAACGCGGGCAGGCAAGCGCAAAGCGGGGCACCCCCGACTGGGGAGAGGACGCTCTCCTTTGTATTATTGACCAGTCTTGCGAGTAGCTGCCTCAGGGTTTCCCGTACGCGTACAGCTTTCCTTGCCTGGTGCCCGCAAACACCATTCCGTTGGCGGGAACAACGTACACGATCGCATTGGTTTCGCCGACCATTAGGGAGCTCGACACCAATGTACCGGAGGACGTTTCATAGGCATGAAGCCCGGCCGGCCCTGAGCCCACCCAGAGATACCCGTTGGCATACACGAACGAGGAGACAGTGACTCGACGGTCGTTGAACATGGGGGTTGGGGCTTCCCATCTTTTCGGCATGGTCGGACCGATGTCTGTAGCTACTATCTGGGGCACGGACAGGAGGGCTGACGTCGGTCCGTAGTATGTTCCGGAAGCCACGGTTCCCACGTAAGGAGAGAACTGCGTCCCAACGGGCAATCTGAAATACATTATTCCTGAGCCTGCTTCCAGCACAGCCGTAAGCTGCCTGTTGCTGAGAAGCAGCAATCTAGACATGTCAACGATCAAAGCAGGGCTTGCCATCGGGTTCACCGTGACTCGCCACAGTTGTTTTTGCGTGGCGATGTCCAGCGCCTCCACGGCACCTGCAGTGCTGTAGAGATACAGAACGTCTCTGGTTGCGGCGGCTGCGGCGAAGCTTCCTACCTCTGTCGAGTGCTCCCAGAGGGCTTTCCCAGAAACGGCATCAACGGCCGTGACCCTTCCGTATGTCTCAACGAACAGCACATCTCCATTGGAGACCATGAACTGTCCGGAATACCCTCCCGTGTCGAACTCCCAAAGCGGCTGTGGCTGGACGGAAGACAAAGCGCGAATTGAATATGTGGGCTGCGCTCCGGAGGAGATATCAGTTTCGGGACAGTACAGATAGAGGGTCTGTCGGAGCGCAACCACCTTGGGCGCCAGAGAACAGCGTGTGGGATACTCCCAGCGCAATTGACCAGTCACGGCATCATGGGCCTTGATCGTTACTGCTGGCGACGTGCAGGTGCCTTTGTCATCCGTTGAAAGAGCAAGCGCGTAGAGGATGCCGCCGTCCACCAGGGGGGCTTGCGTCAGACACTTACCAACGGCAGCAGACCACTTGAAGCTGACGGGGGGTTGCAGGGATTTCTCATCCCTGTTCGATTGAGCGTTCGTCGCATCGCCATACGGGTGTGACCATGAGGCCAGCGCGGGAATCTGGGGTGTAGGAGTTGGAAAAGGAATGCGCGTCGGCGTTGGCGCGATTATGGATATGGGGGTCGGGCTTGACGCAGGTCCGGGCGTCACCCGGGCAATCCGGCCAAGCTCAAGGCTGGGAAGAGTTGTCTCGATAGTCGCGAGATGGATTCCCAGATTGGGTCTCTGCGAATCCATCACGCTGAAGGCGATCAGACCGATGAGATTTCCGTACCGGTCCAGAACAGGTCCCCCGATGTTTCCACGACTGATAGGCGCATCCGTCTGGATATACCTCGTGCCGCTCGTGACGCTGACTCCGGTTACGATTCCGCGTGTTACGCTTTTCCAGCCCGTGAAGGGTCCTTCGGGATACCCAACAACGATCACGTCGTCTCCGACGCGAATGCGGGCAGAGACGCCGAACGGTATGTTCGCTGGCAGGCTTACCGGGATATGGAGAAGCGCCAGGTCGGCGTACTCGTCCAGACCAATTACCTGTGCTCGGTAAGAAGAGCCGTCTTCCGAAATAACCGTGGGCGCGTCGTCTCGTCCGACTAGATACGCGCTGGTCACGATTTGATTGCCGCTCGCCAGGACGACACCGGAGCCGGAGCCGGTGGCCGTGAAGACGTACACAACGGAGCGCGTCGCCTTCTGCACAACATCGCCGATGCTTGGCGTCGCCGATGGCGAAGGCGTGAAAGTCGCTGTGGGCGCCGGTAGCAGTGTGGATGTAGGTGATGGCGTGGGTGACGGGACAAGAGTCGCCGACGGGGTCGGCGGCCTCGTGGGAGTGGGCAGGGGCGTGGACGTCAGCGAGGGCATCGGAGTCGGCGAAGGGATTGCAGTTGGAGTCAACGCGGGTGAAGGGACAGGACTGAGTGCGACAGTGGGCGTAGGCGTCCGGGTTGGGGTCGGCGAAGGAGAAGGCGTTGGCGAGGGTAGAACGGGCGCAGAGGTCTGGCAAGCCGCGAGCAACGCCGCGACAAGCAAAGAAGCAGGGATACAGAAAGTACAACGCATACCGTGCTCCCCGCAGGAAAGAACTGGGGTCAGAGCCACACGGTCAAGCGTAGTCTATAGCATATGGCCTATTTTGTCACTCCCAGGAACGCGGGCAGCCCCGTCAGGTCCGGCATCTCGCCGTCCGGCGTCGGCACGTCCTCGCTCAGCCTTTCGCCGCGCCGGTTCACCCACACGATGGCCAGGCCCGCCTTCCGCGCGCCGACGATGTCGAAGAGCTGGCTGTCGCCCACATAGAGCGTCGCGGCCTCGGACGAGCCCAGCGCGTGGAGGGCGTAGTGGAAGATGCGCGGGTCGGGCTTGTGCAGACCCAGGGCGCCGGACGCCACAATCTCGTCGAAGTAGCGCGCGAGGCCGATGTCCGCCAGGAACTCGCGCACGCGCCACGTGCGGTTGGTGAGCAGGCCCAGGCGCAGGCCCGCCGCCCGCAGCGCCGTCAGGACGGCGGGGGCCTCCGGGTACGGGCGGAATATGTCAGGGCTGACGCTGCGGGCCAGGAAGCGCTCGACGATGGCGCGGGTCTTGTCTCCGGCGCCCGCCGCCGTATAGACCTTGGTCTCTTCCTGAATGGCGCGCTCGTAGGAGACGTCGGCGACGCCCGGCGGTAGAGCCTCGGCATGGCCCGACGACTGGTCCGTCCACGTGGCGAAGAGCGCCTTCAGCACGTCCCGGCGCGTCAGCGCCACGCCCGACTCGCGGGCGCAGGCCGCGTAGAGGTCCACGTAGTCCGGCGTCCCGGCGATGAGCGTGTCGTCCGCGTCGAACAGGACCGTCGTGAAACGCGGCATGGCTGCGGGCGCGCCTATGCGCGCACCCGGAGCGTCTGCTTGAGCGTGGAGCCTATCTCCGCGGGGCTGGGGATGATGGCGCAGCCCGCCTCCCGCAGCACGCGCTGTTTCTCGCTGGCCAGGCCGGAGACGCCGGTGATGATGGCGCCTGCGTGTCCCATGCGGCGTCCCGGCGGCGCGGAGGCGCCCGCGATGAACGCGACGACGGGCTTGGTCACGCTCGTCTTGATGAACTCCGCGGCGTCCTGCTCCTTGGTGCCCCCGATCTCGCCGATGAGCACGATGGCCTCGGTCTCCGGGTCGGCCTGGAACAGGCGCAGCACGTCCACGAACGAGGTGCCGGTGATGGGGTCGCCGCCGATGCCCACGCACGTGCTCTGGCCGAAGCCCAGCTCCGTGAGCTGCGCCACCGCCTCGTACGTCAGCGTGCCGCTCCGCGAGATGACGCCAATGTTGCCGGGCTTGTGGATGTCGCCGGGCATGATGCCCACTTTGGCCCGATGCCTGGGCGAGATGACGCCCGGACAGTTGGGGCCGATGAGCCGGGAGCGTGAGTCCTTGATGACCTGCCACACGCGGGTCATGTCCAGCACGGGGATGCCCTCCGTGATACAGACCACCAGCGGAACGCCGGCGTCCACGGACTCCAGGATGGCGTCCGCGGCGAAGGGCGGCGGGACGAAGATGAGGCTGACGTTGGCGCCTGTCTCGCGCACGGCCTGCTGGACTGAGTTGAAGATGGGGACAGTGTCCTCGAACCTGGCGCCGCCCTTGCCGGGCGTCACGCCCGCGACCAGGTTGGCACCGTACGCCTTGCAGCGCGTCGCGTGGAAGCTGCCCTCGCGTCCCGTGATGCCCTGGACGACGAGGCGGGTGTTGCTGTCAACAAGGATGCTCATTGTGACCTCTTTGCTCTTTTGCTCGCTGTTATCGCTTGCTTGGCGGAGGTATCTCAAGGCTCTTGCAGACCTTCTCCACCAGCCGGTTGTCAATCTCTGTGTGTCGTGGCACCGCCTCCACCGCTCCGTTCGCCGGGTTCTGGTAGAGCGTGTGCCGCGCGCCCTGTCGCTTCAACACGCATCCGTGAAAGCGCAGGTGTTGCAGGAACTCGCGCAGCTTCATTCAACAACGACGGACTCTTGGATTGCGTTCGAAGGGACACCCTTCAAGCCTTCCTCACGTCTGTCCAGCAGGATGAGCTTGATGGCCTCCTTCAGGCTTTCGCGGCACTCGGCCAGCGTTTTACCCTGACCGTTGGCTCCGGGCACCTCGGGGCAGTACCCGATGTAGTATTTGTCCCCCTTCTCGTAAACGGCGGTGAACCGGGCCCGTGTCATTTTCGTTGTCCGTCTGGTCTTGTCACGAATTGCCCTCGTCATAGTCGCCTCCCAGTGGGATGACGAAGAGCCCTTTTCGACCATCCCCCTGCCCCCTTCCTCTCCAGGAAGGGGGGAATTGTATCTGGGGGGGATACCCCCAGACCCCCGCCAGAGGGGCGTAGTCCCTCTGGACTCCCTTGTTACAGTGGCCCCTTACCGCGCCGCCACCGCTTTCTGCGCCGCTTCCTTCAGGTCGTTCGCGACGATGACGTTCAGGCCGGACTGGCTCAGGATCTGCTTGCCCTCTTCCGCGTTCGTGCCGAGCATCCGCACGACGATGGGCACGTGCACGCCCACCTCCTTGACCGCGCGGATGATGCCGTTGGCCGCCACGTCGCAGCGCAGGATGCCGCCGAAGAGATTGACCAGCACCCGCTTGGCTTCTTTGTCCGCCAGGATGATCTTGAACGCCGCAGCGACCTGCTCCTCGCTGGCGCCGCCGCCGACGTCGAGGAAGTTGGCGGGCGTCGCGCCCATGAGCTTGATGACATCCAGGGTCGCCATGGCCAGGCCCGCGCCGTTGACCATGCAGCCCACATCGCCGTCCAGCTTGATATAGGAGATGTCCGCCTTGTGCGCCTCGACCTCCAGAGGGTCCTCCTGCGCCGGGTCGCGCAGCGCGGCCACGTCCGCGTGGCGGAACAGCGCGTCGTCGTCGAAGTTCAGCTTGGCGTCCAGCGCCAGGACGCGGCCGTCGCCGGTGATGACCAGCGGGTTAATCTCGGCCAGGGAGCAGTCCTTGGCCTGGAAGAGCCGCGCGAGGTTCGCCATTACGTCCCCGGCGGCGCGCGTCAGCTCCGGCGGGATGTTCATGCCGTAGGCGAGCTGCCGCCCCTGGTAGGGCTGGAAGCCGACCACGGGGTGGATGGCCGCCCGGACGATCTTCTCCGGCGTTTTGGCGGCGACCTCCTCGATGTCCATGCCGCCCGCCTCGCTCGCCATCATGACGGGCATGCGCGCGGCGCTGTCCATGACGATGGACAGGTACAGTTCCTTGCGGACGGCCATCTGCTCCTCGACGAGCACCTGGTTGACGGGCACGCCGTCCGGGCCGGTCTGGTGGGTGACGAGGCGCTTGCCCAGCAGGGCCTTCGCCGCGGCCTGGGCCTCTTCCGGCGAGTTGACCAGCTTGACACCGCCCGCCTTGCCGCGGCCTCCGGCGTGGACCTGCGCCTTGATGACCGCCTTGCCGCCGAGCTGTTCGGTCAGCTTCTTCGCGCGGGCGGCGGTCTTGGCGACGCCGCCCTTGGGAATCGGGATGCCGTACTCGGCGAACAGTTGCTTGGCCTGGTATTCGTGGGCCTTCATAACGCCTCCAGGGCTGTATGTGCAGAGGAAAGGCGCCTCATCAGCGCCCAAGAATCAGCATACTAAACGAGAGGCTGAAAAGCAAACAACGAACGGGCCGCGACGAAAAGAGGAAACGGCGCTCCGGCTAGCCGGAGCGCCGTCCGTAATTCGTCGGGCAGAGGGGATGTGCTACTTCTTCTTGCGCCTGATGAGCTTCGTCTGGATGTAGGAGTTGCCGAACATGGGCAGGTGGACGGAGTGGTACCCGCCCGGCCCGCCGGCGACGATGATGGCGACCTGCTCGGCCCGCGCCAGGAAGCGGACATAGCCGTTTTCGATCTGGCCGTTCTCCCGCGCGCGCATCGTGTCCGTGCGTATCTTGGGCAGCCAGTCCAGCGGTATCTTCATGTTGTCCACGAAATACTGCTTGACCTGCTCCTTGGTGAACTTCTGCGCCAGCACGTCGGCGTGGGGCGGGCTGAACATGAAGCCCGTCTCGCCCTGGCCGTAGAACGGGAACACGTTCGTCGAGCCGGCGCCGATGGCCGCCGCGCGGAAGCCGAGGATGAGGTCGTCCGCCGTCATGCTGTCAATGTCCACCATGTTCGTGGTGCCCGTCGGCGACCAGACGGTGACGGTGCTTTCCTCTTTCTTGAAGCCGCGCTCCACGTGCAGCGGCGCCCACGGGCTTTTCTCCTCGGCCTCGCCGACGCACATGGTGTACGCGCCGGGGAACTTGTGTGTGCTCTTGCACACCTCGCCGGGGACGCGCCCCGCCATGTTCATCATGGCGAGGCTGACCGCGCGGCCTATCGTCGCGTTGGCGCGGAAGCCCGGCCCCAGCGTGCTGTACGAGCCGTTGATCTTCAGCTCATGGCGGATGGGGCCGTTCACGATGACCATCGGCGCGGTCGGGTTCGTGGTCGTGTTGATGCCGTACAGCTCGAAGGCGGGCACGGCCAGCGCCTCAAGGGCGGCGACGACGACGGGGAAGTAGTCCGGCAGGCAGCCCGCCATGACGGCGTTCGCGGCGAGCTGCTCCACCGTGCAGCTTGCGCGGCGCGGCGGCAGCTCCGCGATGACGGACTCCGGCTTCAGGTCAACGGTATCCAGGAACGCGGCGACGCGGTCAGACGTGGGCGGGACAATGGGCAGGCCGTCGGAGCAGGTCTGCTCCAGCGCCCACTTATAGACGTCCTCAAAGGATTCGGCGACTTGCACTCGCTTGGCCGGCATGGGTCCTCTCTTTTCGTCTGTATTTACTCAGGAGGCCGGAGCGGCCACCGCCGCGCTGGTGTCCCCTTGATTGCTTTACAGACACCCGTCCCCATATTGTCATTCCCGCTTTCGCGGGAATCCAGCCCGGGAAGCGTGGATTCCGGACCAAGTCCGGAATGACGGACATTGTAAAGCTCTTGCTGAGACACTACGCTAGCTGGGCGTGGGGGCCTTCCGCGCCTTGATGGCTTGGGCCTTCTGTATCTTGGAGACGATCTCCTCGTACTTCTCGTCCGCGAGTTTCTTGATGGTCTCCTTGGGCAGCGTCTCGAACGGGTGCGGGACGACCACCGTCGGCAGGTCGGGATAGCCGAGTGCGCGCGAGGCGCTCTTGAACAGGCTCACGAACTCCTCGGTCACCAGGCTGACCGTGGGCACGCCCTTCTTCTGCATCTCCACCGTGTCGTGGACACACCACGACGTGCAGGAGCCTCAGGCCGCGAGGCCGAGGATGGCGACGTCGCTCTCCTCGATGAACTTCTGCAGCTTGCCGGAGCGCACCGGCAGGCCCTTCGCCCTGTCCAGCAGGATGGGGTCGCGTATCATGTCGAAGCGCGGGATGGCGCGCGGCTGGTAGTCCTTCTGCAGCTTCTCTTCGATGTGCTGCATGAACAGGTCGAAGTTGTTCCACTGGATACGGAAGCCGATGGACTTGCCGTGCAGGTCGTCCACCGGCGGAGCGAGCTTCGCGCGCTTGTCCGGCGGCGGCGCGACGGGGCTGACCAGTTCCAGCATCTTCGCGGTCGTCATAATCTCTCCTTCAGCAGGTCGTTGTGGAGGCGGCTATAGAGCGTTGCGGACAGACCATTGATAACCGGAAGTAATGTAGCACCTGCGGCTACGTGTGTCAACGAAGCGAGAGGAAGAACATGGCGGAGGGAGTGGGATTCGAACCCACGAACCCTTGCAGGTTAACGGTTTTCAAGACCGTCGCCTTAAACCGCTCGGCCATCCCTCCGCGTAATGGGCTGCTTACCACATTCTACCGCACGGTGGCGTCAGAGCACTGCGGACATGCGCAGAAAGGTTGGAGTCGGCGGCTGCCACCGCCGACTCCAACCGAGGATGCCTGGGGACGGGATGCTAGTCTCTTGAGTTGTGGGAGTCTCTGGAGTCCTTCGTATCAAGCTTGCCGGTGAACGTGCCGCCGCCAGCCAGCCCGCCCTGCGCGGCCGGTATGCCGACGACGCCCACCAGCGTGACGTTGATCGCGCCTTTGCCCTGCAATTTGCCGCCGTTCAACTCCCAGGTGCCTATGTCCGTCACCTGGTGCACGGGCACAGGTCCGCTCGGTCCCGGAACGATCGCGACGACGACTCCGGTGATGGCGGCCTTCATTTTGCCTTTGAGCTGTTTGCCGGCGTACTGCCCCGCGGCGGGCACCAGGGTGAACTTGCCCTCGAGCTTGCCGTTGAAACTGCCATCGGCTTTGACCTTTATTTCTGAATCATGGACGGTCGAGATGGCACCGTTCAGTGCGGTCACGTCGCAGGCCAGCGTCCCCTGCGTTTCCTCGCGGTGCGTCTGGACCTCGCGGTCGTCCATTTTGATTCTGCCGGGGTTGGTCACTCCAAGAGTCGCGATGCAGTTCAGCGGCGTCGCGCTGTCCGCATAGGCGACAAGAGGGGATACCGCCACCAGGGCTACGAGCGCCAGCGCCAGGAGAGCCTTCCGCATACATCCTCCTTCTGCCACATCATCGCCAGCCTCGATGTGTTAACGGAACCGGTGTCATATGATAGCAGAAGAGAATGTCTTATGCAAAATGCGTGCCTGGCGCACGTTCCGCGGGGTTCTCAGGCGATAGGTGCAGTGGACAATCGCGCGTGCCGGGCATGGTGATTCGCACGCTGCGCAAACGGGGTGTATCAGTCGGCGGAACGGCTGTCGGGGGAGAGCAGGCCCGTGGCTTTCAGGAACAGAGTTGCGGCGTGTACCCTGGCGTTTTCCGCGCCCGGGGTGAGGCCCAGCTTCTGGTGGATGCTGTTGATGTGTCTTCGCAGCTTGTCCGGCCCGATTCCCAGGACGTGGGATATCGCCTCGTCGTTATAGCCCTTGGCTATCCAGCTCAGGACCTTCATCTCCGCGGGGGTCAGGTCCTTCACCATCCCCGCGGGAGACTCCGAGCCGGAGATTAACGCCTCCATCATCGGCGGGTCGAGGATGACGCGGCCCCTGGCCACGGACTTCACCACCTCGACAAGCTGCTCCGGCGCGTCCACGGAGTTTTTCAGCAGGTACGCGCACGCGCCGGAATAGCCTATGCACAGCTTCCTGAGCGCCGCAAGCCCCTGCTCATTGTACCGGGCGCACAGCACCACGAGCGCGACGTCCGGGCAGCTTTCCTGCAGCGTCCCCGTCCGCTCGACCGCGTCCCGGTCAAGGACGTTGAAGCCGAGGAGCATGACGTGGGGCTTCAGGGTCTGGGCGGCCCGGACAAGCTCCTCGCCGGTGCTCCTTCCGCCCATCGCAATGACCTCGACCCCGCGTTCGGGCCGGAACACGTAGTCATAGGCCCTTTTCAGGAGGTAGCTTTCCTCCGCTATGTACACGCGGACGCACTCTGGCGCGGGCAAAGGCCCGGCCGTAACGGGCGGCGGGGCCGCTTCAAGGACGCGCTCCATGGCGACGCCGTTTCCGCCGGAGCCGTCGGGCAGTCGAAGGCGGGCCTGTTCGGCTTGAAGGCGCTCCCGCTGCAGGTTGCGCGAGATAGCGACTGCGAGTCCGCTGATGACAAACAGCGCCGGCGCTTGAACGAGCGCCGCCCCCATGCCCTCCGGAGAGCCCGTGACCATGTTGGATGTCATGTAATACCAGCTCAGCACGCCTGCGGATATCGCCATGCCAATGAGCATGCCGAAATGGACGAGGCTCAGGGGTATGATGAAGAACAGCGGGAGTCTTATCAGGCTTTGGGCGAGGCTGTTCTGCGCGCCGGAAACGCTCAGCACGTAGATGCAGACCATGACCGTCAGCGTATCGAAGGCGCCGCCTATCCAGCGGGCGGTGTCGTCCCTGCCCCGCTGGATGAGCAGGGCGACGATTCCGTTGTACACGCCGAACGCGAGCGCGAGGCCGGCGAGCGGCTCCCATCCGGGAAAGCGGCCTCGCAGCGCGAGCAGGGCGCCGACGAAGAACGCGAACAGAAGGAACCTGAGCCATGCAATGCCGACCAGCAATGAGTGGTTCAGATAGCCGGCTATCAGACCGCCTTGGAGTAGAGAGACCAAGCGTCCTCCAGTCTCGCCCGGCATGACGTATGCCCGGGCCGGGGCGCCATACCCGTGACGCCCCTGTTGTCATGCCAATTGTGGCAGGCCATGCGCTTGAGCGCACGCGGGACAACCCCATTCGCGGACATGCGTTCCCCCCAAATCCCTTCAGGGTTGGCGCGCAGACAAGGTGAGGGAGACCCCCAGCCGTGGGCGCGTCCGGCTTACAATGCCACGACGGAGCGGCTATACTGGGCGCGTGCATGCCGGAAGAGGGGACAGTCATGAAAGTCGAAATAAAGGAGCTTTCGCCCGACCTCTGGCCGGACCTGGAGAGGCTGTTCGGGCCGGAGGGCGCCTGCGCGGGGTGCTGGTGCATGTACTGGCGCCTGAGCGGAGAAGAGTGGAACGCGATAAAGGGCGAGGGGGCCAGGCGGCGGTTCAAGGATCTCGTGACGACGGGTAAGGCGCATGGCATCCTGGCGTACTGCGACGGCGAGCCCGTCGGCTGGGCGGCGTTCGACGCGCGGCCAGACTTCGCGCGACTCAACCGGTCGCCCGCGCTCAAGTGTCAGGATGCGGACCGCGTGTGGTCCATTCCGTGCTTTTTCGTGAAGCGCGGCTACCGTGGCAAGGGCGTCGCGCGGCGCCTGCTGGAGCACGCGGTCAGGTCGCTCCGCAAGCGTGGCGCGGCGGTAGTCGAGGGGTATCCCGTGAAGCCGCGCGAGGATGGCAGGCCCGTCCCGGCGGCCTTCGCCTGGACCGGCCTCCTGCCCATGTTCGAACGGGCGGGGTTCACGGTCGTGGCGGCAAAAGAGCGCGGCATGCAGCGCGCGCGCAAACAACTTCGCAGTTTAACGTAATGGAGGCGTGACATGGCAAAGGCATCCACGGAGAAGTACATCGTCAAGCCGCAGAAGATCCGGGACCTGGCGTACCACTACATGGTGGAGGCCGAAAAGGAGCTGGGGCCGTCGTTCAGGATGATGGACAAGAGCGTCGTGCCGGAGTCGGACATCACCCTCATCGTCCGCAAGATAGAGCGCGACCCCGGCCCGGGCTACAAGAAGACGGAGATGCACACCCACGACGTGAACAAGGTGTACGCCTTCGTCGGCGACGGCCTGAAGAGCGAGGTCATCATTGGCGATGACCACCACATCATCACGGCGCCGGGCGCCGTCTTCATCCCCGCGGGAACGAAGCACGGCTATCGCCCCATCAGCGGCACGGGCTACCTCATCATGACCATGCGCAAGGGGGAGTACCCGTAGCAGGCTGCTGAAGAACCCTTTCGACCATCCCCCTGACCCCCTTCCTGGCCAGGAAGGGGGTCAAATTTTGTATCTGAGGGACACCCTCAGACTCCCAGCAGGGGGGCTTGGCCCCTCTGCACCCCCCCCCGTTTTTCATCAGCCTGCCATGTCCCCTGGCGGCCCTGACCCGCGGCTACTTTCGCCGCAGGTCGTTCACGGAGGCGACGGGCGTCCCGTCCCTGCGCCTGATGACCTTGGTCGTGGGCTTGGACGGGTCGCCGTGCGTGGGCATGAACAGGCCGTGCATGCCCACCGCGCCGACGACGGCGATGAAGATGTCCTCCCACTTGTCGGCGATGGGCAGCTCGGCCATCGGCACGCCCCAGTTGTACTGCGGGCGCCGGAGCTGGTAGTGCTGTATCTCCTCCGGATGCAGCTTGCCGACGGGGTAGCGGGCGTTGGTGAACATGAACCGCTTGACGTCGTCCTTGCTGTAGCCGGCCTTCGCGAGAATCTGCGCGTGGCCGGGATTGAGCACCAGCAGGGACGGGCCGCCGTGGAACGTGTTGTTCGTGCCCATGGCGGACATGGCGTTGGCGGCGGTGGACAGGATGACGCCCGGGCTGGACGCCCACGTCACCCAGTTCTGCGCGCTGAGCACGCCGATGACC
>Ga0209514_10003243_pt1 | contig 23686 bp, 21 predicted proteins | sample Subgrocontami58m_FD_187452 | JGI IMG/M metagenome (GOLD analysis project Ga0209514, IMG submission 187452) | Subsurface groundwater microbial communities from S. Glens Falls, New York, USA - GMW37 contaminated, 5.8 m (SPAdes) (version 3) | ecosystem: Environmental > Aquatic > Deep subsurface >...
GCAAGCAAGTTAAATAAAGAGGTTCTTAATTGCAATGAAACTGCATATACACAACCGTTACAAGACGCTTTAAGCATTATAAAACAAAGGTGTAAATGAGTTTCTGATTTTTTTAATGCTATAATAGTTATTTAGTGCGATTGATCTGAACAAGAATTATTTTAATAACTAATAGTTTTGGCGGGTTTCAATTTTGAACAGGAAGAAATTTCAATTCTCTGCCGGATTTGTAAACAAACTGGTTGAACTAACTGAAGGTAAAATATCTTCGGAAATATTTGAACAAGTATTGGTTTTTCTAGAAGCCGAAACAAAAAAATATTACTTTACTCAATCATCCGAAGCAAATCTTTTAAGAATTTTCTCTTCGATTTATGATAAAACTTTTTACTTCAGCGAGATTATTAAATATCCTCATCATGGTGAAATTCTTATTGCAATTTCATCTTGCAGTAATTTCTTAACCGATATAATTGTTCGTTACCCGCAATTTCTCTATCAAGTATTCGATCAAGATTATCTTTCAAGAAAAATTGAACTCGATTATTTAATGAAGGAAATAAATGATGGTGCTGGCCATTTCAAATCTCTTAATTATAAACTTAACTTTCTAAGACAAATCAAACAAAGATTCATACTTAAAATTGGTCTTGTAGATATACTTGGTATAGATGAATTAATTTCTACAACTGAACAGCTTTCTTTTTTGGCAAAATCTCTTAACTCAAAATTATTTGAAATATGTTACCAAGAAGTATTGAACAAATATGGACTTACTGATCTTCATCATAAATATTGTTTATGCTCTTTAGGAAAGCTTGGCGGCAATGAACTCAATTATAGTTCGGATGTTGATCTGATCCTTTTCTATGATTTTAATGAAAACATTAACGGAAGTGTAAAAGATTATCATGAAATATTATCTGAGGCAACACAATTATTTATAAAATCTTCTACTGAGATTTCGGACCGTGGTTATATTTATCGAGTTGATTTTCGTTTGCGTCCCGATGGGAAATTCTCCGAACTATGTAAATCGTTAGTGGATTACACAAAATATTACGAGACTCGCGGAGAGGATTGGGAAAGACAAATGTTAATCAAGCTGGATTTCATTAGCGGGGATAGAGATCTCTATAATCAATTTTTCAATTTCGTTCAGCCATATATTTATCCTTCAACATATTCTTCTTCCATCAAAGAAAAAATAAAACAGATGAAGTTGAATATTGAAGAACACCATAAAGAAAAGGAAAATGTAAAAACTTTTATTGGTGGAATTAGAGACATTGAATTTTCTGTTCAAGCATTGCAACTAATTAACGGCGGTAAGATCAAATCGGTGAGAAGCGGAAATACTTTGAAAGCTATCTCACTTCTAACAGAACAGAAACTCCTAACAAAAAAAGAGAGTGCAATATTCCCCAAAGCTTACATATTCTTCAGACGAATAGAACATTTTCTTCAATTGATGAACGACACCCAAACTCATATCATTCCTCAGGAAAATGAGCTGCTGCATAAACTGATAAATTACCTTGGCTTGAGATCAAAAGAAGAGTTTAATAGTGTCCTAAAGTCGCATCGAACGAGTGTTAGAAATATTTTTAATAACATTCTTAAGGCTGAATCCGTTGTTAACAAAGATGTAACTCAACAAATAAAATTTAGGGAAATAAAGAAGGCAGAGAAAAATTTAATCTTTCTCCGCACCGGCGAAGGATTAATTGGCCGAAAAGAATTCGATTCCAGAACTATTGAGTTGTTTTCATCCATACAGCCGACATTGATAAACTTTCTAAAAAAAACAAATGAGCCCGATCTTGTATTAAATAACTTTGTAAAGGTAATCCAGGCGTCAAAAATAATATCCATTTGGTACAACGAATTTACCAACAGAAAACTCTTCGAACGTTTTCTCACTGTATGTCTTTATTCACAGAAAGCAATTGATCTAATATCCACCAATATGCTTCTTGAGGAATCCTTTTTAACCAGAAAAGTTTTTGTAAAGATATCAGCTGAATCACTTGATCAAAACTCTGCCGATGAAATTCTTTTTCTGCTTTCAATTCAATATGTATTAGGATTGATAGAGTCACTTAAAGTATCCGAAATATTATCTTCATTCATTGCTCAAAAAATTGAAACTCTGGTAAGCAAATCATCTATACCATACAATTATTTTATTGGCGGTTTAGGAAGTTTTGGTTCGTCCAATATGAATTTTGCTTCGGATGTTGATCTAATAATTGTAACAGATAATGTTGAAGATCATCCGAATATTCAAAAGGATTTTCAAAATTTAGTTAATAAACTCTCCGAAATAATAAAACCATTCACTGTTGATTTTAAGCTGCGTCCGGAAGGAAAAAGTTCTCCATTAGTGTGGGGAATTGAAAACTATAATGATTATTTGAATAAGCGTGCTAGAATTTGGGAATTTCAATCGCTGCTTAAACTAAAATTTGTTTGCGGCGACAAAGATTTATTTACCCGATTCCATTCTCAATTATTAGACAGGGTTAAGCATCTTGATAAGATCGAATGCAAGAAAGAAATAGTAAAAATGTATTCTACTATTTTACGACAAACTGTACATTCTTCAGATGGCTCATTTAATATTAAGAAAGATCGTGGAGGATTACTAACAATTGATTTCATATTGCAATCTGCTTGTTTAATGCATCCCGAGTTGTTTGAAAAGTGCATTGGGAATAATTTTACGAGAATATTTCAAATTGCTAAAAAACATTTCCACGCATCAGAGATTACAATATTGAAGAATAATTATATTTTCCTTAAAAGAGTTGAATTAGCTCTGCAAAACATTTACAATATTAGTAAGGTAAATTTGCCTTCGAATCCCGATAAGAAAAATATTATTTCATCATTCATGAGATTAAAAGATGTTCACGAGTTAGATAAAAGAATTAAAGAAATAATAAAATCCAACAATTCAATTTTTGAAAAATATGTTTCCAATTAAAAAAGAATTATTGATAAAGTATTCTCCATTGCTCACGGGATTATTTGCTGTTGTAATTTATTTAATAACCATCGCTCCAAGCGTTGTTCAAATTGATTCAGGTGAATTGGCGACAGTTCAAGCGACATTGGGCATTGCACATCCAACCGGTTATCCGCTGTTTACATTAATCGGATATCTCTTTTTGAAACTGCCATTACCATTTACAAAAATATTTCAAGCGAATCTTTTAGCGTTAGTTTGGTGTTCCTTGGGTGTTTTTCTGTTTATTAAGTCTGCATTGTTAATTTTGAGCAACATTACTTTCGGGATAGAATCACATAAAAAGAAAAGTAAACCAAGTGTTGTAGAATCATCTGAGATAAATATTTTCATAATCACTTCTGCGGTATTCGCGGGATTAATTCTTGCATTCAGTAAAACATATTGGTCACAGTCAATATCAGTTGAGGTTTATTCGCTTCAAATTTTTCTCTTTGTGCTAATTATTTACACTGTCCTTCGTGCTTATTACTCAGAACACAAATTAATTAATTGGATGTGGGTTGCGTTATCACTTGCACTTGGGTTTTCAAATCACATGACAACGTTGTTAACATTACCCTTTGTAGCTATTTTATTTTTCCAAAAAGAAAAGATTACCGTGCAATCCTTTAAGAAGATTGCATTAATGCTTGCTTTATTTATTCCATTATTAATTGCATTCTATCTTTATTTACCTTTACGCGCTTCATCTAATCCAAGTATAAATTGGGGAAATCCTGTAAACTTTGAAAATTTTTTCAGACACATTTCCGGCAAGCAATATCAAGTATGGTTATTTGCTTCAATGGAAGCAGCTGAAAAGCAGCTCGGCTATTTCTTGAAAAATTTTGCGGGTGAGTTTGGTTATATCGGTGCTTTCATAGGATTGATCGGGATTTTTTATTCATACAAGTACATGAAGAAAATGTTCTATGCCTTAATCACAACATTTATTTTTTCTGTTTTATATTCGATCAACTACGACATTGTAGATATAGATTCATATTTCCTTTTAGCATATATAGTTTTCTCTTTTTTTATTGCTTACGGGATTTACAAGATCTTACTTTATCTTAAACAAAAATTTAATAATAAAACTGCGATCACTACTGTCTTTGTAATTTCGCTTTTCCCGCTTGTATTAAATTTCAGCGAAGTTGATCAAAGTGGTGTTTATACTTTTGAGGATTACACAAAAGTTGTTCTTAACAGTGCTGAAAAAAACTCGATTATTTTCTCTTATCAGTGGGATTATCTTGTATCTCCTTCTTACTATATTCAATTTGTTGAGAACTTTCGTAAAGATGTTTGTGTAATTGATAAAGAACTTCTACGCAGGTCGTGGTTTTACAGTCAGCTCAAACGGAATCACCCGGATGTCTGGGAAAATATAACCCCCGAGGCAAATAATTTTATAGAGAAAGTTCTACCTTTTGAACGAGACGAGCAATATGATGCAAGTATAATTGAAACAAGTTACAGAGCAGTTATGACAAATCTCGTAGCAAAGAATATTAAGGAAAGAAACTATTATATAGGTCCGGAAATATTTCAAAATGAAGTACAACGAGGAGACTTTTCTTTACCGGAAGGTTATCAAATTGTTCCGCATTTATTAATGTTCAAAGTTGTTAAAGGAAATGATTACGTCCCGGCGCCTGATCCGAATTTTACAATACGATTTCCAAAGAATAGAAATAAGTATATTGACTTTATTGAGACAATGTCCGCAACTATGTTGACTTACCGTGCAGCCTATGAATTACAATTCAACAAACCGGAAAGAGCAAAAATTTATTTAGATAAAGTGAGAAAAGAATTTCCTAATTACCAGATTCCTTATGATATTGAAAGCAGAGTTAAGTAGTTAAACGATGATTAGAATTAACAAAAATATTTCAATCAGAGAAAATGAGTTAGCATTCAAGTTTATCCGTTCTTCCGGACCCGGCGGACAAAATGTAAATAAGGTTTCAACTGCAGTTCAATTGCGGTTTGATATTACTTCTACTAAATCACTGACCGATGATGTAAAAACAAGATTAAAATCTATTGCCGGAAGAAAAGTAACCAAGGATGGGATTTTAATTATTGAAGCTAATAGGTTTAGGACTCAGGAGAAAAACCGGCAGGATGCAATTGCAAGATTTACATCATTGATTGACAAATCTTCTCAAAGAAAGAAAAGTAGAATTAAAACAAATCCATCGGCTTCCTCAAATCAAAAAAGAATTGAAATAAAGAAAAGATTAAGTGAAAAGAAAAAAATGAGAAAATACTCAGAGCAGTCGTGATATTTCTCGGCATTCAATTTACTATCGTCAAGGATTGGTCTTTGACGACCCAGAGAAAATAGATTATAATTCTTTTTCTACCATAAGCTTAAAGATGATTTTAGATTAATTTGTATTTGCCGTATACAATTATACCAACTCGAATATACTCTAATTGAAACATCAGATATTTCTGGACTACCAGGAGTTACAGATAGTATCTTCTTTAACTTTCCCATAGTATGATAACTTTGCACAACTGTTGGATAATTGTTATGAGGAAATAAATTTTTTGTATAGATATATCCTTTTGAGATATTCATATTAACAGTCATAATGCTTTCAATCCAACTTTGTAATTGATCTGGACTGCGAGGTGAAATTCTTTTAGACTCTAGGTCACCAGCCCATTTCTGGAAGTTCTTAACTAGTCTTGTAAACAACTCATTTGAAATTACTGTAAAATCCATATCTGATTTTTCTGTAAATATTCTCCCCCAAACTTTAGGTTTCAAAGAATATCCTATTCTCGCACTACCTACTAAAGTAACTTCTTTGGGATGAACTTTTATACCACTAGCAATAAACGTTCTTATTTCCTCATATAACAAGGGATTTTCTCTAAATGCGAAAGGAATGCCTTCAGTAAGCCATAGTCTTATAATTCCATACCTTTCACTTTCTTTGGCTTTAGTAAATACATCTTTGAGTTGATTTGAATCTGGATAAGTTCTCAAAATATGTTTCGAAGATTCCGTAACGACAAATGGAAACACTATATTATTCAATCCCATCTATATACCTTACGACTTATCTTTTTAAGAAATACCATAATGTTAGAAATAAAATTTCCATCTTTTGTATAATCATCAATTTCATTTCCTTGTCTTAAAAACCCGAATAATTTATTTGCATATCCAACAATCGCAAATCTTTCTTTATTGTAGTTGGTAGTACCAGTTTTCAGAATTGAGTCTCTAAATTCTCCTTTGAATTTTTGTATTGCAATTTCATTAAGGACGGAAAGACATTCTTGTTTAATAGGATTATTCTTATTGCTAAAGAAAAATTGATAATAAGATTGGACTAATTCGTTCAGTGTAAAACCTTCAACCGTAGCACCAAGTACACTTGACGGGACAAAATTACTTACTGGTTTGTTCATAACTTCAGCTAAGAACGAAAGAGTTTCCTCTATTCCAAATTTGTATGAAGCGTTTACAAAAACATTATTATTAGATACAACCAAAGCTTCTTTAAGAGACAAAAATTCTTTGTCAACTTTTTGAACTTCCCGAATATCCCAGTTTACAGTATTTGAAGTTGTTGTCTTAAAAAGGTCTTGAGAATCAATTCCATTTTCTCTTAAGAAGGTATAAACGAATGGCTTTAACGTAGAACCGACATTAGACCTAAAAGTGAATGGATAATCTGAACCATTCGTGCTACCCGCAGCTATAATGAGTCCATTTGAAATGCCAACAATAGTTGTAGGATATTTACTGCACTCGATAAATCTTGTTACTTCGCGCTGAATATCTTTATGAAGAGTTGACATTATTAAATGCTTATCTTCATTAATTCTGTCAGCTATGAAAGGTACGCTCGCATTTCTAAATACTTCTAATATGTTATTTCGAATTTTAATGTCTGTCTTCTTTATTCTGGAGATTTTCTTTGAGGACAGAACATGACGCTTATGCAATATTTGTCTTAATAAATCACGCCTTTTGTCAAACTGTACCACATTTTGTAAATAATAATTTGGTCCTCGTAGAATAGTCAGAAGGGCTATTTGTTCCGTAGTATTCAGATTTTCTGGTTCTTTAGAAAAATATTCTAAACTTGCACTTCTTAGTCCATAATTTTTTCTACCCCAAAACACATTGTTAAAATATAAATCAAGTATTTCATCTTTGGAATATTGGTTTTCTAATCTAAACGCCAAATCAATTTCTCTAAATTTCCGAATTATATTTTTTCTATTATCTTTGAGAATATTACGAGCAAGTTGCTGAGTAATTGTACTTCCTCCTTGAATTATTTTCCTAGCTTTTATATTCTCAAATAATGCTCTCGAAATTCCTTTTAAGTCAATAGCGCCGTGCTCATAAAATCTACGGTCCTCTAATTCGATTAAATATTTCTTGATTTTTTTGGGAAGAGTCTTGGTATTACAAAAAGCTTGTCTGTCACCACTCGAGGATATTACTCCCAGCGGTTTTTTCTCACTACTATAAAGAGCAAATCCATTGTATTTGTCAGTTTTGTTGTTTGTCACTTTTTTATTGTGAATGTTTTTTAAGCAACAATTTCCCCAAATGTTCTGAAAGTTTATTAGAACATAGACAGAAAATTATTTCATTGCAAGAAATAATAATTAATTAGATACGTTCGGAAGAATTAGCGGAAGCTGAGGAAGAAAAAGTGCATAAAGAATCCACATTGTAATGCACATTGTAATTGGAATCATAAAATTATCATCTGCTCGCACTGCATAAACATTTTTGTTAGCCAAGTTTTTCTATACACAAGCAATCGAATGAAACTATGCCAAACAGGCAATCTTTTCAGTTTCTTTTTCCTATAAATGGAATAAGCATTGGCACTTTCTTTTGATATTCTTCGTATGCTTTCCCATGAAATTTCCGGAGGTCTTTTTCTTCCAGGTATTTTACCGCAATATAAATGTAGATAGTAGTCGTTATGGAAAATATTATATGTCCGAGTGTCATTACAGGTGTTGCCCAGAATGCAATTATGAAACCAAGCATTATGGGGTGTCTTACTATTTTGTAAAAGAAATTTGTTCTAAATTTTGGATGTTGAAATTGTTTGTTCCGCAGATTGTCAAAGACCTGTTTCAACCCAAACAAATCAAAGTGATTAATCATAAACGTAGAGAGAAATACCACAAGCCACCCTAAAAAACAAACACCACTCAAAATCATAGCAGCGGTTTGATTTTCGGCTTTCCAGACTATAGATGTCATCGGTTGCCATTGCCAGTAAATTAAAAGTAAAGCTAAGCTTGACAGCAGAACAAACGTACTGCGTTCTATTGCAGGATTAATAATACTCGTCCACCATTTTTTAAACGCAGGTCGTGCCATTATACTATGCTGTATTGCAAATATGCCTAGCAATAATGCGTTGACTAAAAACGCTTCCATAAAGGTTGTCTCCGTTCCAGAGTCAATTGATTTCGGAACGATAAAATTTCCCACAAAACCTATTGCATAAAGAAAAGCAAAAAGGAAGATTATGTAAGCGAATATTCCGTAAAGAAATGCCATTGACTTTTTCATATAAGACTCCCAAAAGTTGAATAATAATACATAAAGTCTTATTTAATGACAAGAAAAATTTTCTTTGCTTAATAAATAATTTAATTAGGTACGTTCGGTAGAATTAGCGGAAGCTGAGGAAAAAAGAGTGTGTAGAGAATCCACATTGTAATGCACATTGTAATTGGAATCATAAAATTGTCATCCGCCCATTCGCCGGAAATATTTTCCGCAATAGCACCGACAGCGACTGCTGCGAATCCAATTAAATATTCCGTAAAACTTCCTTCAATCTTAGGTGAAAGAAGAACAACGAAACACGAAAAGAAAAAGAATGCAAGAGTTCCTTCCAAACTCTTAAACAAAAATTTTGTCTTACCGAATTTCCTGCCAATCAGCGCAGCGGATATATCACCAATAATTAAAACTGCAAAAGCCGTAACAACAAATACTTTGGGGAAAATTAAAACAACAATCACAGCGGAAATCAAAACATAGGTAGCCCCATTTAGATTTTTCTTTTTGGCATCAAACTCATGCTTGCGCATTATAATTCCAAAAATTTTATTAATTATATCTGCAAGAGGTTTGCTGTAATATCTTCCGTAGTCTAAAAGGAGTGAAAAAATAGTTAAAGGAACCAGAATGCTTAATGCCAGTTCCTTTGTTATAAAATAGTAAACGGTTGGGATAGAAAGAGAGAACAGATGAATAGTTTTTCGCAGTACTTCACTCTTATAATCTATTGTAGCGCGGTCATTTGCTATCATTACTCTCTGGAGTTTTTGCTGATTCTTTTTTCTTTTTTTCAACAATTAATTTTTGAACGTGATCAGGAATTTCACTTTCTGCTGCTTTAACCGGATCGGTACCATTCCGTTTAACAGGAGGAAGTACTTCCCCGCGCATAATTTTATCAATCTCATCACCGTCAAGAATTTCCCGTTCCAGCAATTCTTTAGAAAGTCTATGAAGTAAATCAATATTCTCTGAGAGAATTTTTTCAGCACGTTCCATTCCATGCATTATTATTCTCTTCAATTCCGAATCTATATCCTGTGCGGTTTGCTCGCTGTAGTCTTTATGTTTTGTAATTTCCCTGCCTAAGAAAATTTCTTGATCTTTTTGGCCGTACGCAATAGGACCAAGCTTATCACTCATTCCCCATTCGCAAACCATCTTGCGTGCTATGTCAGTTGATTTTTCTATATCATTTCCCGCACCTGTGGTGAACCGGTTGAATATCAATTTTTCTGCCGCACGTCCGCCAAGAGCATAAGTTATCATCGCTTCAAGATAATTTTTTGAGTAAGTATGTTTTTCATCTACTGGAAGATATGTTGTAACACCAAGAGCTCGTCCGCGAGGAATGATTGTAACTTTGTGAACCGGATCTGCTTCGGGAACCATCTTAGCAACAAGCACGTGTCCAATTTCATGATAAGCTGTAATCTTTTTTTCTTCTTCTGAAATGATCAAACTCTTCCGTTCCATTCCCATCATTACTTTATCTTTTGCTTCTTCAAAGTCCTCCATCCCGACATTCTTTTTATTCTTGCGTGCGGCAAGAAGAGCTGCTTCGTTTACAAGATTTGCAATATCGGCACCTGCAAGTCCCGGAGTACCTTTAGCAAGTACTTCAAGATCTACATCAACATCAAGTGGAATTTTTCTTGTATGAACTTTTAATATTCCTTCTCTTCCTTTAACATCCGGACGGTCAACAACAACCTGGCGGTCAAAACGGCCGGGACGTAATAATGCCGGATCTAGTACATCCGGTCTGTTTGTTGCCGCAATAATAATTACTCCACTGTTCTGTTCGAATCCATCCATCTCAACAAGAAGTTGATTTAAAGTTTGTTCACGCTCATCATGTCCGCCGCCAAGACCTGAACCGCGGTGACGGCCCACTGCATCAATCTCATCAATAAAAATTATACAAGGTGCACTTCGTTTTCCCTGTTCGAATAGATCGCGTACTCGACTTGCGCCAACACCAACAAACATTTCAACGAAATCTGCGCCGGAGATTGAGAAGAACGGAACACCTGCTTCGCCAGCAACTGCTCTAGCTAATAAAGTTTTTCCAGTTCCGGGAGGTCCTAACAATAAAACTCCGCGCGGAATTTTTCCGCCGAGTCTTTGAAATTTTCCCGGCTCTTTTAAAAATTCTATGATTTCTTCCAGTTCTTGTTTGGCTTCATCTGCACCGGCAACATCTTTGAATGTAACTTTTATTGCCGATTCAGAAATTAATTTTGCTTTGCTTTTTCCAAAATTGAAAATACCACGTGCACCGCCGCCACCGGCTCCGCCCTGCATTCTTCTAAAGATCAAAATCCAAACGCCGAAAATTAGAATCCAAGGAATTAAACCGAGAAGAACTGTCATCCATTCGTTCGATTCTTTCACAAAGGTGAACTTTACATTTTTTTCTTTCCAAACTTTAATGTTATCCTGAATTATAGATTGGTCGAATGTTAGCGAGAATTTTTGAATGTCAACAGGAGTGCCGTTGAGATTCTTTTTTTCTTTTTGAATTAATGTCCCTTCTAATCTATAATCCGTCGCATCGGATTTAACAACTTTAACCTCGGCAATTTTACCAGCGGCTAAAAATTCTTCGTAAACATCAAAAGTTATTTCGACATTCCCTGACGAACTTGCTCTCATAAACTGCATAACAATAACTGCAGCAACAATAACAGCGCCCCAGCTAAAAACAGTTTTTATAATTTTTCCCCAATCAAATTCACCATCCGGTTTCTGAGGTGGAGTGAATCCCTTCTTGGGCTTGTTCTGTTTCGGTTTTTTTTCTTCGTCAGCCATGAATAATTTATTCACAAGGTCTTGCATTTTTAATTCTTTCTCCGTTATTCACTTAAAACATAGATTGAGCTTAGATTTCGATACTTCTGTGCGTAATCGAGACCGTAACCAATCACAAATTTATTTGGAATTTTGAAGCCAATATAATCAATTTGGACATCATATTTTAGACTCTCGGGCTTCACTAAGAGCGTTGCTACCTTCAAACTTGCGGGCGTGTGTTCTTTAATAAGTTGTTCGATGTAATTAATTGAAAGACCAGTATCAATTATATCTTCAACTATTATTAAGTGGCGGTCGTTGATGTCTGCGTTTAAATCCTTAACCATTTTTACTTTGCCTGATGAAATTTTTTCATCGCCATAGCTTGATAACTTGAAAAAATCCATTTCACAGTTTATTGTAATGTGTTTAAGAAGATCCGCCATGAACATAAATGAACCGTTCAGCACACCAATAAATATTGGAAGTTTTGCTTTATACTCTTCCGATAATTGTTTGCCCATTTCGGCAATTCTTTTCTGAATTTCTTCTTCGGATAGGAACGGAACAAATTTATCAGTTCCAACCCAAATCTCGTTTTTCTGATTTTTCATTTCACCCATAATTTATAAATCTTCTTTGTTTTTGAATTTAGTTTGAATCTGTCGTCTATTCTTAAACCAACAATCCACACAATTTGGTTCCGGTTAGTAAGTACAAGTTGGTTTTTTCTTTCTGATACAGAAACTTTTTGATCAGTTAGAAAATCGGAAATCTTTTTGAAATTTTTCATACCGAGCGGTTTGAATTTATCACCAAATTTCCATTGACGTAAAATAAAATTTTCAGTGAGACCATCAGTAGAAATAAACTCAACTTTTCCATTATTCTTGAATTGGACGTTTTCGCTCTTCACTTGTTCTATGCCAATTAATTTAGATCCAAGTTTAATCTTATGGCCGGATTTTAACGTAACAATTTGATTAGATGTCTTACCGCTTAATTCGATTCTAATACTTTCTTCTTCACGCATTGCAATTAATTTTTTAGAAAGCTGAATCTTCTTTCCTTTTTGTTTTGTGATCAACGAATTGATCTTCACATAATCATCATATTCAAATTCTTGTTTTAAATATCTCTTAAAAATAGTTTTTAAAATCTCACCCGGAATTCTCCCGTCAAACAAATCAGCAAAAAGTAAAGGAAAACTTACTTCATCTGAATTATGTGTAACGTATTCCGCAACGATATGATCAATCAATTTATGATTAAGAAATAAAGTGTTCTCAAAATTTTTAGATGAGCGGAACAATGCTTCATCCACTGAAGGATTTAATTTGAGCCGAACTAATGGAAGGATTCTATTACGGATGTAATTTCTCTTATAATCATCTATCATGTTAGATGAATCAACACGGAAGGAAATTTTTTCATATTCTAAATAATCACTGATCTCTTGCTTAGTTACGCATAAGAAAGGACGAATAATATTACTGCGCTGAATTGGAATTCCGCTGAATCCGGAGAATCCGGTTCCGCTGAATAAATTCAATAGGATTGTCTCTGTGTTATCGCTTTGGTTATGAGCGGTTACAATTTTTGTCGATCGTGTTTTCTCAGCCACTTTTTGCAGATTTTCATAACGGAGAGTTCGTGCAGCTTCCTCAATTGAGATTTTATTTTTCTTAGAAAATGATTTTACGTTTAGTTTTACAACATCAACCGGAATAGAATTCTTCTTACAAAATTCTCTTGAAAAAATTTCATCGGCATCGGATTCTTTACCGCGTAATCCATGATTAAAATGGACAGCTCGTAAATCAATTTTATATTTTCTTCTAAACTTTTCTAAAAAATGCAAAGCGAAAACAGAATCGGGCCCACCGCTGAAAGCAACCAATAATTTATCGCCTTGCAAGATTAATTTATTCTGCTCAATAAATCTTAAAATTTTTTGCTCTGTTTTTTTCATAGTATTTTTTTATTGTCATTCCGTACGAAGCAAAGCGAAGATACGGAATCTACAATAGATTCCGGCTTTCGCTGGAATGACATTGTATAAAAAGAAAGTCTCAAATGAGACTCTCCATAAGTATCCGCAAAATTATTTTCAAATCTATTCTATTTTCAAAATTTCAAACTTGATAAGACCTGCCGGAACTTTCGCCTGAACAACTTGCTTTATTTTTGTACCCATCAGAGCTTGCCCGACCGGTGATGTAATAGAAATTTTTCCCTTATCAATATCTGCTTCCTCCGGAGAAACTAAAGTATATTTATAAGTTTTGGAATTGTTTATGTTTTTCACTGTAAGCGTGGAAAGAATGTGTGCTTGATCTTTCGGCATATTTGTAATATCAATTACCGATGCTCTGGAAAGAACATCTTCCATCTTGCTGATTCTTAACTCAAGCAATCCCTGCTCTTCTTTTGCTGCATCATATTCTGCATTCTCGGAAAGGTCGCCGTGAGAACGGGCTTCGGCAATTCTCTCAGCCATAGCTTTTCTACCGCCGTTTTTCATTTCGCTAAGCTCTTTTTCAAGCTCTCTGATTCTCTCTTTGCTTAAGTAGACAAAATTCGTCACTTAATAAACTCCTATTTATGTGGTCTAATAAAAAAAATTGCCACTGCTTTTATGCAGTGGCAATCCAAACTTATAAAAATATTGTATTGATTTCAACTACTACAAAAACCCTATGTCTTTAAGAAGTCGGTTTTTACCAAGTTTTAGATGCCCACCTCGTCTATCCTGCAGACAGTTCTAAACTGACAGAAACGGCAAACCTTGTTTTCCCTTTCCTCAAGTTTTGAGAGATTAAACTTTCCCTTCGAAATAGCTTCAACATAATTTTTAACATGTTCTATGGATTTATCAACAAGCTGCTCCACCGATTGAATCTCATCACCTTTTTTTGTTGATGTTACTCTATCTTTTCCAAAATCATCTACAGCATATTTCAAAGAATAGATGAACATTTCATTGGGCGAATATTTACCATTGAATTTTCGGCTAAGTAATTCGCTTGCGGCGAAAAGATAAACCGGAAGCTGAAGCGATATCCCGGTTTTCAGATCATCAAAACTTGGTTTTGCACCGCTCAGTTTGTAATCAACAATATTGAAGGATTTTATTTTTTCATTTATCTCAATACGATCAATCTTGCCGCGGAGTTTTATGTTATCAATTATAATCGGTTCTTGATCGCTTAATATTTTATCAGAGCCGCTTTCTTTTAACCGTCCGAAACTTACTTCAAAGAACATCGGGATAAAATCATCTTCGCATTTCCGTTCTGTCTCTAAGAACTTATACAGAATTGATTCCTTTTTATTTCTATTTAGACCAAGAATTTTTTCACGTTCATAAAAAGTTAACGGTGATTTAAATACTGTTAACTGCAATTGATTTGAAGCAATCTCAAAAATTAATTTCTCCGCCTTCTCAAAAGTTTTTTCATCGCAATTAACCAGTTTTATTTTTTTCTCTCTCAGTGAAGAATAAAATTCATACAATATTGAGTGAAGCAATCTTCCCATTTCTATCGCTTCAATATCTTCGGTTGGTTCTTCAATAGTTTCAATTCCAAGTACACGCTCAATAAAAAATTTGAACGGGCACTTAGCATATGTTTCCAGTTGTGAAATTGAATACTGCTTTGATAAAAATGTATTCAACTTTGCTGTGATTACCGGATCATCTGAACTAATATTTCCAGAATACGGAGATTCAATTTGTTCTTCGGAATTTCTGATCTTATCTATTTCAAGTGCGTGTGATATTTTATCAAGATCAACTGTAAGATTACTTTTTATTTTATTGCTGATGGATTCCGTTCCGTTTTTTCCGATAAGAGTTTGCAAATCCTCATTCGAAAAAATTATGTCTTCATAATCATTCTCATTTTTCGAAGATATTGAAAAGACTTCTTCAAATTCATCAAGAAAAGTTGAAACGACAATTTCTTTCCCGCTTTCGGTCAGCGGGTAAGTCAAAAACAATTTTTTCTTCCATGTACATAGTGCTTGATAAAAACGGTAGCGTTCTTCGGTTTGATGAATTCTTGCTTGCTTCTTGAACGAACCTGAAGAAAATATTTCCGGTGAATAACGCGTTGGCAAATCTCCATCACATAAACCACCGATAAATAGATAATCGAACTCAAGTCCGCGGATTTCATCAAGTGTAGTTACTTGTACGCCGTAATCTGATTTCTCTTTTACATTGAAACGCGCCCAGTTGCATGCCGTTCGTATTTGGTCCATGTAAAAATCAATCGCAAATACTTTTTCATTTCCGTATTCTTCCGATAAGAGCTGAAATATTTCAGACATTGTTTCAAGAAAATCTGTAAACGCTCTTACATTTTTCTCTTGATCTATTTCGATCGAAAGAAGTTTGAAAGGAATTTTTGTCTTAACTATAAAATCACTAAACCGTTTATGAAATTCCTCAATCGGTAATTTCCCTTCAAATGGTTTTAGTAATTCCGAAATAAATTGAATGTCGTTCAAAGCATTATTATAAAGGATTTTCTTTGCGTCCCCATCATTGTCATCATCGCCTGTATAATCAAGATTTGCGATTGCATCTTTAAGTGAATTTAGCCAGTTCTCTTTTCCTGAAACGATTTTTAATTCTGATGATAGTCTGTAAAGATTGGAAACATCAACTTTATTAGTATCTATGAACCCGCTGCTTAAAGCGCGGAAAATATTTTTGAAATAAAAATCATTTTCAGCTATCTCTAAAAAGTTTACAATAGCAGTAACGGGATTAGAATTATCAAGCGGTGTCCGGTCTGATAAATTAAACGGAAGTCCGTTCTTCTCGAACACATCTTTAATTGTAGATGAGTAATTCTGGATTAAATTAAACGCCAAACATATTCTATGCGGTTCGCATTTTTCATAAGTGATTATTTTTTTTATTTCCCGCGCGATCAGTTCAATTTCTTTTTCGCGGTCGTTGGCAATTATTTTTGAAATGCTTACCGAATAATCAATCTTGGATGAAAGTTTTTGCGAGTTGAATAATTTATCGCGTAATAGCTTATGAAATTTATTTTGATCATGAATGTTTTTCTCTTCAATTTTAATAAATCCAAGTTGATAAAGTTTATCGTAACATTTATCAAGATGGGAAAAGATTGATTTATTGTTTGGTGAATAATCAAAACTCAAAAATAATTTTGTGCTGCCGACGCTGGAAAGTTTTTGAATGATATCAATTTCCGGATTCGAGAACTCATTGAACCCATCTATAATTATTAAATTAACTTCATTATACAGCTTGCGAAAATTTGCAATAAATTCTTTGGTTGTTAGCTGATTCAGTTGCGAGTAAACATCACCTGTTTCATACGCATTGAGTGCAAAACATTTGTTACGGTAATTTTCATAAATGTCGGCGATGTCTAATGCTTTTTGCTTCTCCGATTGTTCCAGTTTTTCGGCTTCGCTTCGCAACACGCTCGGTGTAATTCCTTGCCGTTTGTATTCCGAGATCACATTCTTAATTCTGTCTAACGCACCAAAAGGAATTTCATTCTTATAAAGAGAAAAATATTTCAGTTCAATTTCTGAAGCACTTTGTCTTATAAAAACTGTTGCAGCAGCTTCACTCAACTGCTTGAATGGATGTGTAATAGAAAGAAGTTTTGTCGAGATAGTTCCGAGTGTTTCAATATTTAATCCGGATGTAGCACGGTTTGGAATTCTTGATATAAATTCTTTCTTAAGATTTCTTGCTTTACGGTTCGTTGGAACAATCAGCAATAATTCGCTCAGCTTCGATGCGTCAATCTTTTCGCTGATCAAAAGATCAACATTTACATCGCCAATATTTTCTTTAGTGAGAATCATTTACCAAGCATTAATAATTTGTAAGATTTTCTAATCTGTTTGGTCGGATCAAGATCCAGCAATTTTATTATTTCTCTAAAACGTTCTTCGGCATCTTTGCGTGTTGATACCAAAAGTGTTTCCAGTTCAAGAAATTTGCCGAGTCTTTTAACTTCATCAAGATGAATTCGCGTATTTTTATATAGATATAAAATTCTTTTTTTCTCAACGATTGTATCAACATCAAAAACATCGTTCAAATATTTTTCCGGGTTCTTTCCTTCTAACCGCAGCAATTCATAGTTACTCCAGCGTTTCCCTTTTTCATCACGCAGATATTTTATTAATGTGTAAGAATTCCCTTCTATACGAAGCTTAAGCAATCCCTTACCGGTTTTATAATAAATATCTTTTTGTCTTAGAATGCCTTTTTTTTCAGCATTTATTCTTCTTAGCGTATTTATTAATTTTGTATGTGATTTAACTTTTATTTTTAGTTCTAAATTTAGAGGCATTTTTTTTGAACTTATTTTTGGTTTGTGTTGTCTAAGAGTTAAAATAACCTTAGTGTGAATTAATTTCTCCGGTTGATTTTTAACATATAATCCATATCTTTAATAAGAAGCTTAGCAAAAGGAAATATAAGATGAAAGTGTTAATGATTCTTCTGTTAATTGTTCCGTTCGGTTTATCCAGTGCTCAAAAAATCGGCGAACTAGCGCCTGAAAGACCGCCGGAAATATTTCCGAACAACGCCTGGGGTGTTGATGTTATGTTTACCGAAGGCGGATTTGGTCTCGGTACATTTTTACGGAAATCGTTAGCGACCGATCTTACCGGATTTGTTGATTTCTCGATCTCCGAGACTAAAGATGAGCGCGAAGTTACTTACATAGATTATTTTGGAAATACCTACACTCCGGATAAAGTAAACCGATCTTTCCAACTACCAATAAATTTTGGTGTTCAATACAGAATGTTTTCAGAATCACTGACTGAAAATCTCCGTCCTTATTTAACCGCCGGAGTGGGACCTACTTTAATTATTACCACACCTTACGATAAAGAATTTTTTAATGCATTCGGTTCTGCAAAGACCAAGTATGCTATTGGCGGATATGTAGGATTTGGTGCAAACATGGGAACGAGTAAATCAAATTTGATCGGTCTTAATGTTAGATATTACTACACCTATGTTCTCGGTGATGGAATTGAAAATATTACTAATGTCTTTAGAAAAAATTTCGGACAGTTTGCTTTAACGCTTACCGTCGGGATAATGTATTGAAATCTGGAAATAATTCCTTCAACGGTTTCAGCGAAGAGATTTTTAAATTTCTCCGTGGTTTAGATAAGAACAATTCCGTTGAATGGTTTCATAAGAATAAAGAACGGTACCAAAAATTTTTAGTTGAACCCGCAAAAGCTTTCATCACTGATCTTGCACCATTCCTAAATCAGCTTAATCCCGCAATTAGGACAGAGCCAAAATTTAATAAAACAATAATGCGTCTGAACAAAGATATGCGTTTTGCAAAAGGCGATCCTTACCGTGCATTTTTATTAATTCACTTCGGCAGATTTAAATTGGATAGCGAATTTTTTCTTTACTTTGAACCCCATGATTACCAGATCGGGTTGTTCATCAACAATACAAAAGGCGAGAATCTTTACTTCCGACAAAATTTGGTAAAGTTTAAGAAAGAAATTATTTCCGTCTGCAGCCGTTTTGGTATAAATGATAATTTCAGTCTGTATGAATTAAAGAAAGAGGACGAAGAAATAGTTGGAAAGTTTAATGCAGAGAAACATTACAGCAAGCTGGAAGAAATTGATTGGATAATTCTTCACAAGAAGAAAAAGCCAAGTCTAAAAAAACTTTACTCGAGTGATATTATTCCCGAGATGATGAAAACGATCACCACACTTTATCCGCTCTACTGCTTTGCAATCTCGCCACAACCGATGAAAGAGTTACAACAATTTGAGGATAACTTCTAAACCTCACCCTCGATCCCTCTCCTTATTAAGGAGAGGGTGCCCGGCTAATCCGGGCGGGTGAGGTCAAGAAAACGATTGACATCAATTTCCATTTAAGCTACATTGAGATTGTACCAAACGCCATCTCTAGGGGGTGTGAGATAATTAAATTTTTAGAAAAATATTTTGAGTTATGATAATAACCGAAATTTAAATTGATTGAAACATTTTCCTCTCACACCCCCTAAAATCGGGGTGCTTAGTTTTGATAATTGCACAAAGAAAATAGATTTCTCACGATTTACAATTAGGTTTCTGAAAATAATAGATGGAATGATTACCAGATGAATTTGGGTCTAAGTTCTTAACTAATAATTTCTTTCAGTATAAGTAATAGTAAGGAAGAATTGTTGTATGGTAAAAGAATCCAATTTAGATAAGCTAACTTTTTATTTAGAATATCGAGATTCAATTATTAATACAAAAGAGATTGAAGTACGTCAATCAGAACAAAGGATAAGATTCTTTCTTGCACTTGTAACTGGAATAGCTGCAGTAATCGGAATTCTAGGAAATAATAAATCAAACATTATTAATCCGATTGATGTTACGCTAATCGCAATACCAATTCTAATTGTTTATGGAATTCTTACATTTTCTCAAGTAATTTGGAGCTCTCACGTTATTCGTAATCTTGATGTGAGTATAGTTTTTTTAAATGAGTTAATTAAAAAATTAGATCCTAACCTGAAAAAAGGTTATGCAAAGATAGACCTTCGTTATGAATCTAATATTATTGTTTTAAGAAATATCAAGGGCACTTTTGCACAGTATATGTACTTAACTGAAGGGCTTTTAGTTGCTGGATTTATTTTTCTTTTAGGATTGAAGTACTATCCTGATAGACTTAATACAATTTATTATATTATTGTTGCCGTGGCTTTTTTAATCACTGTTATAATTATGTTTGCCTGGAGTCATTTTATCAAAGAGGGAACAAAAGCAAATAAGATTTAAATTCCTCCTAACCTCTTTATAAGTAAAAATTCAATATGTGAGAAGTGAATATTTATTTGTTATCTACTTTTTCCATTTTATAGTACAGCCGATAGTAAACGTTTCCGGCACAGAGATTTGTTTTCCGTTCAAGAGATCATCAATAGCATTGCGCAAATATTTACTCTTTACATTTTGAGGTTCTTGCCAATTATCATCAATCTTTCCGTGGAAGACCATTTTCCTTTCTTTATCGAAAAGAAATATTTCCGGTGTGTGAGTTGCACCGTATGCTTTAGCAATGTTCTGTGTTTCATCATGCAGATACGGAAAATTAAACTTCTTCATCTGTGCGCGCGCTTTCATATTTTCAAATGAATCTTCCGGATAATTTTCATCCTCGTTTGAACTGATCGCAATTACCTGAACATCTTTTGCATAATTTTTTTGTATTTCAATTATGCGGTCTTCATAAGCTTGCACATAAGGACAGTGATTACAACTGAATACAATTACAAGCGCTTTTTTATCTGCAAAAGAGTTTAACGAATATTTTTTGCTGTCGGTTGCTGGTAAGTTAAAGTCGGGTGCCAAAGAGCCGATTTTTAATGTATCGGTTGCCATAAAATCCTCCGAGTATCTAAAATATTTCTTAAATTATTTTTGAATCAATACTAAACTTGTTGAAATTTACTTATTGAAAAATAACGGAGTATAAATTGAATTCCAACGAACTGTTTAATTCTCTTTTTAACGATTACGATAATTACCGCGAGAAGAAACTCAATTCAGATTTTATCAGTCACGCACAACTAAAAGAACTTGTTGCGGGAATGCAAACCAATAATCTTTTCCGCGTTGAGAAATTGGGTGAATCGCTTGATAAGAAAGAAATATTTTCCGTTGTATTTGGTGAAGGCGAAACAAAAATTTTAGCCTGGTCGCAGATGCACGGCAATGAACCTACAGCAACTGCCGCATTGTTCGATCTGTTTAATTTTTTCTCTTCAAGTGATAAGTATGATGAACCAAGAAAAACTCTACTGAAGAAAATAACATTCTATTTTATTCCGATGTTAAATCCCGACGGTGCCGAGATGTTCACACGTGAGAATGCTTATAGTGTTGATCTCAACCGCGATGCCTTGCGTTTGCAATCCGATGAATCAAAAATTATTTGGGATTATGCGGAAAAACTTGAGCCCGAGTTTGGCTTTAATTTACACGATCAAAACAGCTATTACACAGCGGGAAGATCAAATAACGCTTCGGCAATTTCTCTTTTGTCACCGCCGATGAATTTTGTTAAGAGTATTAATTATACCCGCGAAAAAAGTATGCAAGTAATCAGCAGAATCAATGAAGCACTTTCTCTTTTCATTCCCCAAAACATTGCACGGTACAAAGATGATTTTGAGCCGCGGGCTTTCGGTGATAATTTTACAAGGAACGGTATAAGTATAATCTTAATTGAATCCGGCTTTTACAAAAACGATGTTAAAAAAGATTTTGTCCGCAAGTTAAATTTCATCGCTTTACTTTCTGCATTCAAATCTATCGCCGAAAAAGATTATGAAAATATTGAACACAAAAAGTATTTCGATATTCCAGAGAATGAAGAACTTCTTTTTGACTTGTTACTGAGAAATTTAACTTTAAATTATAACGGAAGAAATTTTAAGATAGATATCGGAATTAACCGTGAGAAAAAACTTAATAAAGAGTCGCAATCATTCTATTATAAAAGTAAAATTGCAGATTTAGGCGATCTTTCAATTTTCTACGGAATAGAAGAACACGATCTTACCGGTTATCAAGTAATCGCTGATAATAAACTTAGTGTTGATGAACCTGCTGATCTGAAAATCTTATTTAACGGTCAACTAAAAAAAGAAGTTCGGAACGGATTCATAATAGATTTAGGTAAATAGCAGATCACTTCATTATCAAATCGGGCACTAATTAATTATTTTAACGTTAACAATAAATTTTATTGTTAGAAAGCCATTACAATGCGCGCAATAACAAATACGTTGAATGATAAAGAGCTTCAACAGAGGTATGCGGAATTTGAAAAAGAAGCAGTTCCTCATCTTGATGCAGTTTATAACTTTGCCCTAAGAATGACCGGCGATGAAGATGACGCCGATGATCTCGTTCAAGAAACTTATCTAAAAGCATTCCGCTTCTTCGATAAATTTGAAAAAGGTACAAACTGCAAAGCATGGCTCTTTAGAATTTTAAAGAACTCATTCATCAACGATTACCGAAAGACAACCAAAGAACCCCATAAAGTTGATTACGACGACGTTCAGAATTTTTATGAGAATATAAAAGCTGATGAAGTTGAAACGCAGCATTATGAAGAAGATGCTTTCGCAAATCTTCTTGATGATGATGTCTCGAAAGCAATTACGGAATTACCGGAAGATTTTAGAACTGTAGTTATCTTAAGTGATATTGAAGGATTTACTTACGAAGAGATTGCCGACTTTGTTGATATCCCGGTTGGAACTGTTAGATCGCGTTTACACCGTGCGCGTAAAATGCTTTATGTTCAGCTTTTCGATTACGCAAAAGATAAAGGTTTCGTTAAGAAAAAAAATCTCGCAAAAAAATCCAGTTAATAAAAATGGAATTGTTAGAAGAAATAACATCTTACGTAGATGAAGAATTAAAAGATCAGAATATTTGTTCCCGCATGAAAAGACTTATTGCTGATGATTGTTTTATTCGGAACGAATATATGATTCAGAAATGCATGAAAGATCTTTTAAGAACACGATTTGCCTGCTGTAAATTCCCCATTGGTCTCGACAAAAAAATTTTTCTATATATATCACGCAACATTAATAACTAATCTTTTTTGTAAAGCTAAAAATATGTTCATCATCAAAAACATTATTGTTCCAACCGATCTAAGTAAATTTTCTGCCAGTGCATTTAGTTATGCTAAAGATCTAGCAGAAAGAATGGATGCAACTGTTCATTTGATCCATGTATTAGAAAAAACTCCCCCGTTTTCAGCTACAGCTAATCAGGGTGAATCAAAAGAAAATATTCTTCGTAAGATGGAAGACGATGCAAAATTACAATTAAATGAAGCGGCAGAAGATTTGAGAGAAGATTCTTCATTAAATGTTATTGAGGTATTAAGAAAAGGGATTGATTACCAGGAGATCATCAAATATGCTAATGAAAACAATGGTGATTTGATAGTAATTGCTACGCATGGGCGGACAGGCGTTTTGCATACTTTAATGGGCAGTGTAGCTGAAAAGGTTATCAGGTATGCAAAATGCCCGGTTTTAGTGATTAAACCCGATGAAGAATAAAAATGTCGTAATACCAATACCTATCTGATTTGATTCTCAACCCCGATTTTTATAGGTTTACGCCGCAAAAATTTTATCAACAATAAGGTAGGTGATATCAGTTGGTTGGAATTACCGTTTCAGAGAACGAGAATATTGATAAAG